>MWSD01000098.1_pt1 | contig 15570 bp, 13 predicted proteins | sample 1021921 | NCBI WGS metagenome assembly MWSD01 (sample SAMN06338133, study PRJNA374545) | mollusc metagenome | biome: marine bay; material: sediment; isolation source: gill 40 cm from animal B | host: Kuphus polythalamius | place: Philippines: Mindanao | collected 2011-09-12 | reverse complement strand
TACTACCTTGCCCGGCAGGGCCACGACGTTGTCGTACTCGACCGTCAACCCGGCGCCGGCATGGAGACCAGCTTCGCCAACGCCGGCCAGGTGTCACCCGGCTACTCGGCGCCCTGGGCCGCGCCCGGTATACCGCTTAAGGCCATCAAGTGGTTGTTCGCCAAATATTCTCCGCTGGTCGTTCGGCCGAGCTGGGATCCTGCGATGTGGCGTTGGGTCGGCATGATGCTGCGCAACTGCACCGAGGAACGCTATCGGGTCAACAAGGCCCGCATGTTGCGCCTGGCGGAGTACAGCAGGACGGCATTGGGCGAGCTGCGCACCCAGACCGGGATCAGCTACGACGAGCGAACGCGTGGCACCCTGCAGCTGTTCCGTACCGGGAAACAGCTCGATGCCGCGGCAACCGACACGGCCGTGCTCGATGCCTGCGGGGTGCCGTACGAATTGCTCGATCGCGACGGTTGCGTCGCGGTCGAACCGGGGATTGGCGGTGTGCGCCAAAAATTTGTCGGCGGACTGCGCCTGCCGCTGGATGAAACCGGCGATTGTTTCCAGTTCACGCAAGCGCTCGCCGAAACAGCGAGTGCGATGGGCGTTGAGTTTCGCTTCGGCGTCGATATCCAGGGTCTCGATGTCGAGCACGGCCTGGTCACCGCCGTTAGCACCGGCGAGGGCAGGGTGCGTGGCGACCGGTATGTGATGGCGATGGGCAGCTATTCGACCCGCATGCTGAAGGCAGTCGGGCTGGATATACCGGTTTACCCGGTAAAAGGCTATTCGATCACCGTGGCAATCGACGATCCGGCCTGCGCGCCCGTTTCCACCATCATGGACGAGACGTACAAGGTCGCCGTAACGCGCCTGGGTAACCGTATACGTGCCGCCGGCACGGCGGAACTCGGCGGATTCGATCTGACCTTGCGCGAGTCGCGCCGGCGTACCGTGGCGCACGTGGTGTCGGATCTGTTTCCGACCGGTGGAGATGTCGAGCAGGCCGAATTCTGGACCGGGCTGCGCCCGATGACGCCGGACGGCACGCCGCTGGTCGGCGCTACCCCGATCGACAATCTGTACCTGAATACCGGGCACGGTACGTTGGGTTGGACCATGTCGTGCGGTTCGAGCCGCTTGCTGGCCGACCTGATTTCCGGGCAGACGCCCGAGATCAATACCGAGGGTCTGGATATGGCGCGCTACGCGGGGCGACAGCAGCGTTCCGCAGCGACCGTCGGAGGCACGCCGGCACGAATCTGATTCCCGATTGCGCTGTGCGGCGTGGAGATTGCGTCGCGGATGCGACGCTTTGGTTACCGATGCGCGCTGCTAAGGGTTTTTCCTGATTGCCGGTGGAATTTACTCGGCTAGTTATTTAGCTTGAGAGCCTGCACCCTGTGCAGGCACGTTACGGGAGTAACGATGATGCACACTTACTGTTCTGACGTGGTTATTCATATCGACGAAGATCTGCAAGACGACGCGATCCATGCGCTGGAGAAAGACATCGGCAGCATCCCGGGCGTATACAGCGCCTGCGTGAACGATCGTGCGCGTCACCTGATGTTGATCGACTACGACCCCGAGGGCATTCACGCCACCGATCTGTTGAGCCAGGTGCGCCAGCGTGGCGTCGGCGCCGAGTTGGTCGGACTTTAAACCCTGAACGCGCGGCCCCATCCGGCCGGAGCCGCGCTCGGCCCACCTACCACGAGAATGGGTGCAATCCCCTGATTTTAAGCGTAAAATCGCCGGCCCTTTGCAGTTGTTGAGCACGATGGCGGGCAAACTATACATTCGCACCTTCGGTTGCCAGATGAACGAGTACGACTCCCAGAAGATGGAGGATGTGCTGCGTGAATCACATGGCCTGGAAATGACCGAGGATCCCGAGCAGGCCGACGTGTTGCTGCTGAACACCTGTTCGATCCGCGAGAAGGCACAAGAGAAGGTGTTCTCTCAGTTGGGTGTGTGGAAAGACTGGAAACGCGAGCGCCCCGATCTGGTGATCGGCGTGGGCGGTTGCGTGGCGAGCCAGGAAGGCGAGGCGATTCGCGAACGCGCACCTTACGTCGACCTCGTGTTCGGCCCGCAGACCCTGCATCGCCTGCCCGCCATGCTCGACCGAGCGCGCCGGCAACACCTGCCCAGTGTCGATGTCAGCTTTCCCGAGATCGAGAAATTCGACCGCCTGCCCGAGCCGCGTGCCGAAGGCCCAACCGCTTTCGTCTCGATCATGGAAGGCTGTTCGAAATACTGCACCTTCTGTGTGGTGCCTTACACGCGCGGCGAAGAGATCAGTCGTCCGTTCGATGATGTGATCGCCGAGGTTGCGCAGCTTGCCGCGCAAGGTGTGCGTGAGGTCAACCTGCTCGGCCAGAACGTCAACGCCTACCGCGGCCGCATGCACGATGGCGAGATCGCCGACCTGGCCCTGCTGATCCGCTATGTCGCTGCGATCGACGGCATCGAACGTATCCGTTACACCACCTCGCATCCGGTGGAGTTTTCCGACGCGCTGATCGAAACCTACGCCGACGTGCCGGAGCTGGTCAGCCACCTGCACCTGCCGGTGCAGTCAGGTTCGGACCGCATCCTGTTGGCGATGAAGCGTGGTCACAGCGCGTTTGACTACAAGCAGAAGATCAAGAAGCTGCGCACCCTCCGGCCCGATATCAGCATGTCGTCGGACTTCATCATCGGTTTCCCCGGCGAGACCGACCAGGATTTCGAACACACAATGAAACTGATTGACGAGATCGGCTTCGATCACTCATTCAGTTTCATCTACAGCCGCCGACCGGGTACGCCGGCCGCCGACCTGCCGGACGACGTGCCGATGGAAACCAAGCAGGCGCGCCTGGCGCGTTTGCAGCATGTCATCAATGACAATGCGCAGCGCATCAGCCGCAGCATGGTCGGTACGATTCAACGTGTACTGGTCGACCGGCCGTCGCGCAAGAACCCCAACGAGATCGCCGGGCGCACCGAGAACAATCGTGTCGTGAATTTTGAAGGGCCGGCATCGTTGATCGGACAGTTCGTCGATGTGCAGATCACCGCGGCCAATCCGAATTCGCTGCGCGGCGAGCTGCTGGCGGAACCCCGGGCCGAGGTGGCAAGCGCTTGATGAAAGGCTCGCATCACGTGCCCTTGCGTGAATTCACCGTTGCGGATGTATCGCATGTCTGACCTTCCTGAATCCGTCGATCTGGTCTTGGAGCCGGAAGACAACGAGCGCCTGCGCAATGTCTGCGGCCAGCTGGACGAGCATCTGCGCCAGGTGGAGACGCGCCTGGGTATTGAGATCAACAACCGCGGTAACTCCTTTCGTCTGCTCGGCGAGCCGCAGGCGATCGAGGCGGGCCGCGAGGTGTTGCAGGGACTGTACAAGGCCAGTGCGGAAGAGGCGTTGAGCCCGGCGCGCGTCCACCTCTTTCTGCAAGAGTCTGGTGTCGATGCCTTGCTCGATAAGGCTGACGAGGTACCGGAGACTGTCATCAAGACGCGTCGCGGCATGGTGCGCCCCCGTGGGCCGAATCAGGCGCAGTACGTGCACAAGGTGCTGACCCACGACATCAACTTCGGCGTCGGCCCGGCCGGTACCGGCAAGACCTATCTCGCGGTAGCGTGCGCGGTCGATGCACTTGAACGTGACCAGATTCGCCGCATCCTGCTGGTGCGCCCTGCGGTCGAGGCGGGCGAGCGTTTGGGCTTTCTGCCCGGCGACCTGGCGCAGAAGATCGACCCCTATCTGCGCCCGCTGTACGACGCGCTGTACGAGATGCTCGGTTTCGAGCGTGTGCACAAACTGATCGAGCGCAATGTGATCGAAGTAGCGCCGTTGGCCTATATGCGCGGGCGTACCTTGAACGAGGCGTTCATCATCCTCGACGAGGCGCAGAACACCACCACCGAACAGATGAAGATGTTTCTGACCCGCTTGGGTTTCGGCTCGACCGCGGTCATCACCGGTGATGTCACCCAGGTCGACTTGCCGCGCGGCCAGAAGTCCGGCCTGCGCCAAGCGGTCGAGATCCTGCGCGAGGTCGAGGGCATCAGTTTCACCTTCTTCAGCGCGCGCGACGTCGTGCGCCACAACCTGGTGCAGAAAGTCGTGCAGGCCTACGACCGCTTCGACCGTTCACGCGAGGGCGACGATGGCGCTGGCCGTTGAGGTGCAATGCGTCGTTGAAGACGACAGTGTTCCGTCAGCGGAGCAGGTCGCCGATTGGGTGCACGCTGCGTGGCAGGATGCAGACCCTGTCGAGGCCGAGGTCGTTGTGCGGATTACCGACGAGTCGGAAAGCCGGCAACTCAACCACGATTTTCGCGGCAAGGACAAACCGACCAACGTGTTGTCGTTTCCCTACGACCCGGTTCCGGAGCTCGACCTGCACCATATCGGTGACCTGGTGATCTGTGCGTCCGTGGTCGAACGCGAGGCCGCCGAGCAATCGAAATCGGCTGAGGCACATTGGGCGCATATGGTGGTGCACGGTATGCTGCACCTGCAGGGTTTTGACCACGAGAACGATGCCGACGCCGTTCGCATGGAAGCCCGCGAGACCGAGATTCTCGCCGGGTTGGGTTACCCGGCTCCTTACGCAGATGATGAAACAACATGAACGAAGACCGATCTAGCAGCGGTTCACTCACGGCTCGCTGGTTGGAACGCCTGTTCCCCGGTGTCGTAGGTGAACCCAGGGACCGCAAGGATTTGATCGCCTTGCTGCAACAGGCCAGGGACCGCGCACTGTTCGACAGTGAAGCGTTGGGCATGATCGAAGGGGTTTTGCAGGTTTCCGATCTGCAGGTGCGCGACATTATGATTCCGCGTGCACAAATGGTGGTGATCGGGCGCGATCAGGACCTTAACCAGATCCTCCCTGTCGTTGTGAATTCGGCGCACTCCCGATTCCCGGTCATCGACGATGATCGCGCCGAGGTCATCGGCATCCTGTTGGCCAAGGACCTGCTGCAGTACTGCGGCGAAAGTGCACCGCGCTTCAAGCTGCGCGACATCGTACGCTCGGCGGTGTTCGTACCGGAAAGCAAACGTCTGAACGTGTTGTTGCGCGAGTTTCGTGCCAGCCGCAATCACATGGCCATCGTGATCGACGAATACGGCAATGCCGCCGGACTGGTGACGATCGAAGACGTGCTCGAACAGATCGTCGGCGAGATCGAAGACGAGTACGACTTCGACGAAGGCGCGTTCATCCTGAAGCGCGGTCCGAACAACTACATGATCAAGGCGCATACGACGATCGAAGACTTCAACGAGCATTTTGAAGTCGAGTTCGATGACAGCGACTACGACACGATCGGTGGATTGACGGTCAATGCCTTCGGTCACCTCCCGGTGCGCGGTGAGTCCGTGGTCGTTGGCGGTTTTCGTTTCACCGTGGTGCGCGCCGATAGTCGAAAGGTGCGCCTGCTCAACGTCGAACGTATCGAAGACAGCGATACTCCGCCCATGGAATCGCCGGACGAGAACACCTCACCGAGCAACTGATCGTGTCGTTCAATCCTGCCCACTGGCCGTTGCCCGGCCAGCTTCTGCTCGCGTTCATGCTGGGCGCTCTCGGCGTGCTTGCCTATGCACCGTTCGGTTTCGGATTGGTCATGCTGCCGGCGATCGCGTTGCTGCTCCATCTGTGGCGCCATACCGCTACGCCGGGCGCGAACTTCTGGCTCGGGTATGCCTTCGGTCTGGGGCTGATGGGCTTCGGCGTATTCTGGATTCGGATCAGTATCTCGCAGTTCGGTGGCGTGCCGATGGCGCTGTCGGTCGTCATCACGCTGCTGTTCGTCGCGTTCATGGCGCTGTACTACGGCCTGGCCGGATGGCTCGTCGGCAGGCTGCGCTCACGCAACCCGGTGCTGTGGTTTGTGCTGCTGGCCCCGGCGGCGTGGGTGTTGGTCGAATGGCTGCGCGGTTGGTTGTTTACCGGATTTCCGTGGCTGGCGCTGGGTTACAGCCAGATCGATCTGCCGTTGAACGGCTTCGGCCCGGTGCTGGGTTCCTATGGCATCACCTTGGTCCTGGTGGCATCGGCGGGGCTGCTCAACCTGCTGCCGCGAGTCGGCGCCATCGCAGCGCTGGCCGTGCTGTGGGCGGCGGGTTTCGGCTTGCAGCAATGGACCTGGACGACGCCCGCGGCAGAGCCGATCCGGGTGAGCCTGCTGCAAGGCAATATCGAGCAGGCGCAAAAGTGGCAACAATCCATGCGGCAGATCACGCTGCAACGCTATCTCGACATGACCGAGTCCGTGCCCGACAGCAAGATCGTCATCTGGCCGGAAACCGCTGTACCCGCCTTTGCCGACGAGGCTGAAGCAAAGCTGCTGGCGCCGCTGCACGAACGACTGACGACGCAGGGGCGCGACGTGTTGCTCGGTATCGTTGCCGGTGACCGCCAGGGCGATTACTACAACGCTATGCTGAGTCTCGGCATCAGTGGCCGCGACCATTACCACAAGCGCCACCTGGTGCCGTTCGGCGAATACCTGCCGTTCGATGAGTGGACACGGCCGGTGCTCGACTTCATGCAGATACCGATGTCGAACTTCGCCGCGGGCGGCAACGGTAAACCGCTTGTAACACTTGCCGGACAACCGGTGGGCGTCGATATCTGTTACGAGGACGCCTATGGCGAGGAGATCATCCGCGCCCTGCCGGAGGCCACGCTGTTGGTCAATGCCAGCAACGATGCATGGTTCGGCGATTCGCTCGCGCCGCACCAGCACTTGGAGATCGCGCGCATGCGATCACTGGAAACGGGACGTTACATGATGCGTTCTACCAATACCGGAGTGTCGGCGATCATCGACGACAAGGGCCACATCGTGTCGACCTCGCCGCAGTTCAAGCAGCACGTGCTGACCGATGATGTCGTGCCGATGCGCGGCACGACACCTTTCGTTTATTGGGGCAACTGGGGAGTTGTCACGCTGGCAATCCTGCTGCTGTTGCCAGGACTGTTCGCTCAGCGCTCGGACTGACCTTTACCGAGCAATTCGTCGATCTGCTTTTCTTGCAGGTTGCGTTCCTCGATCGTGTGCTTCAGCGCCTCGGCCTCTTGAATGGCCTCGAGGTACTGATTGGGCACGGGCTCTTTGGCTGCCTGCTCGGGTGGTGGCTGCGAGTCGCAGGCGCCCAGCGCCAAGGTCAGGATCAGGCCCGGCAACAGGCTGGGCAGGGCAATCGGCTTTCGATAAAGTGCGTTCATGGTATTCGTCCGGTGACCGGCGTGAAACGAAATCATGCAGGGTTTATCGACCCGTGTCGCGCAAAAGTTGAATGGCGATCGGCTGCTCACCGTGCCACGATCCACAGGTTTTCACTTTGAGTTGTCAGGAGTTCCTTGCCCATGTCCCGCGAAATCATCAAGACCGACCAGGCGCCGCAGGCGATCGGAACCTATTCCCAGGCCGTCAAGGTCGGGGCGACCGTTTACATGTCGGGACAGATCGCACTCGATCCGCAAACCATGACGATGGTCGACGGCAACACCGAGAACGAGATCCGTCGCGTTCTGGATAATCTGCAGGCGGTTGCCCGCGCCGCTGGCGGCAGCCTGGACGATGTCGTCAAACTGAACGTGTTCCTGGTCGACCTGGCCAATTTCTCGCTGGTCAACGAGATCATGAGTGAGTACTTCCAGGAACCCTATCCGGCGCGCGCGGCGATCGGTGTCGCTTCACTGCCGCGCAATGCCAACGTCGAAATGGATGCCATCCTCGAACTCGGCGCATAGTCCCGCGTTCATCGACCGGGCGCGCAAGTCGTTCGGTTGGTGGCTGCTGGTTGCCGCGATGGTCGTGCTGTCGTGGCAGCTCGGCAGTATCCAGCAGCAATCCTTGCTGGACGAACTCGAGGTGAAGGGCCGACAGGAACTCGACCTGTACGTCTCGCATTTGGCCGGGCAGATCGAGCAGTTCTCGTTTCTGCCGGCTTTGCTGGGCGACGATCAACGGCTGCGCACCCTGTTGTTGCTGCCGGACGATCGACCGCTGCGCGAAGAGGTCAACCAGTTTCTCCGCCACGTCAACCAGATAACCGGTTCGCTGGACGTCTACCTGATGGACAAGCGCGGCGTCACAATTGCCGCCAGCAATTGGCAGGACGAGATCACCTTCATCGGTCGCAACTTCGCTTTTCGACCTTACTTCAAAGAGGCGATGCAGGGTCGGCCAGGCCGCTACTACGCGCTGGGGACGACGTCCGGACGGCGCGGCTATTACTTTTCCTACCCGGTCGGGGCCAAGGGCGACACGCTCGGGGTCATCGTCGTCAAGATTCAGATCGATACCTTGGAAAACGATTGGGGCAGCAGCGATACCCAGTTGCTGGTTACCGACCCCGACGGCGTGATCTTTATCGCCACCCAACCGGAATGGCGCTACCGCACGATTCGACCGCTCGGCGATGAGGGGACGGCACGTGTGCGCGCGTCGCGGCGTTATCCGGACGCCGAGCTGCGGCCGATCAGTTATCAGACCGACGTGACCCGGCCGTCGGGCAGCGTGTTGGTCACCGTGGGCGAGCAGGATGGCGAAAAGTACCTGAGCCTGACGCGCGACATGCCCAAGGCCGGCTGGCGCATCCACCTGCTGGTGTCGCAGGCGGTGATTTCACCGCAGGTGGTACAGACCCGCTTGTTTGCGATGAGTACCCTGCTGTTGCTGGTAACCGGCGCGCGGCTGTACACCGCACGCGACCGACGGCGACGTGAGCGTGAGACCGAACGCCGCGCCGCGATGCAGGAGGCCTTGGACGAACTCGAGCAACGCGTCGGCCGCCGCACCAAGGATCTGACCGAGGCCAACCGGCTGCTGCGCCAGGAGATCGAAGAACACGAGCACACCCGCGACGAACTGATCCAGGCAGCCAAGCTGGCGGCGCTCGGCCAGATGTCGGCGGGTATCAACCATGAACTGAATCAGCCGCTCGCGGCGATGCGGACCTATGCCGACAACGCGCGAACCTACCTGGCGCGTGAAAACCTCGAACAGGCTGCCTGGAACCTGCAACAGATCAGCGAGCTGACCGGCCGCATGGCGCAGATCAGCGGTCAGCTCAAGGTGTTTTCGCGCAAGGCCAGCGGCCAGCGCATTCGCGTATCGCTGCGTGCCTGCCTGGATGGCGCGCGACGTATCGTCATGACGCGTGTGCAGCATGTCGGTGCCGAGCTGTCGATCGAGCTGCCGGCCGACGATCTGTTCGTCGCGGCAGACCCGGTACAACTCGAACAGGTGTTGGTGAACCTGATCGGCAACGCCTGTGACGTGTTGCAGCAACAGCCGCGCAAACATATCCAGGTATGCGGCGAAGAACACGATGGGCTGGTCGTGGTTACTGTCAGCGACACCGGCCCGGGTATCGCGCCGGAGAATCTCGAACGGGTCTTCGACCCGTTCTTTACGACCACCGAGAGTGGCTTGGGCTTGGGGCTGTCAATTTCACATACGATCGTGCAGCGCCTCGGCGGCACGCTGACGGTCGACAATGGCCACGAGGGCGGGGCGGTGTTCCGCCTGGTCCTGGCGGCATGGCAGGATGAGCGGGCGGATCGGGCAGCCGGTGGCGGCGTCATGCTGTCATAACGCCGCCACACCGATTGTCAGTCGGCGCCGATTTTCTGCATCAGGCCGAAGCTCTTGACGAACGGTCCGGCCATGCGCGGATCCTTGATCATCGATTTGAAGTCGCCGTGAACAAACTTCAGTTTGCCCATCGCGAAGGCGGTGCCCATGCCGGCCATGCCCAGACCTTTTTCGACCCATTTCATCCAGTCGTTGCGTGAGGCGCGCATATCCCAATCCGGGGCTTCGCCGGCATAGTCGCCGGCACGCACGCATTCGCCGTTCTCGACGACGAATACACCGCGCGGCTGGTCTTCATCTTTGAAACCGCAGGTGATGGTCGAGCTGAAACCGATGTCGGCCAGTTTGCCGCGCACCTCCGGTTCTGCGTTCCACGCATCCTTGAGTTGATTCATCCAGTCGGCTGAAAACAATTCGGCCATGTTCATTTCCCCTCTGAGTTGTATTGTGATTGCAAAACGAAGCAACCCGCATGGCTCGCGAAGACGCACGGGAAGACGACACGCCGGCAAGCCGGGCGCGCACATGGAGGGCGTACTGCAACCCTCGGATGGAAAAGTGCGATGTCGTGATCGGTTGTGCAAAGTCTCCGGTGGAAGCATCGCGCGGCCATCCTTCGGGCAGCCCTGACTGCGCCGCTCTGGCTGATCGCGCGCCCCGCTTGCGGAGACGGCGCATGCACCGATCTCTTGGTGCGATATGCGAGTTGAACAACCGGCTCAGAATACCACTCCCGTCGACCGAGTTTTGCGCAATTACATGATCAGTATCAAACGACACCGCAGGTGATTCTGTTGCGTTCGCACAGTAAGCTCGCCCTATGAAGAAAAGTGACGCCCTGCCGGTCATGTTGATCGACGACGAAGAGCACATCCGCGTGGCGGCGAGCCAGGCGCTCGACCTCGCCGGCTACCAGGTACATGCCTTTGAAACGGCCGATCAGGCCCTGGAAAAGCTGGATGCCGATTGGCCGGGAGCGATCATCAGCGACATCCGCATGCCCGGTACCGACGGCATGCAGTTTCTGCAGCAGGCCCGATCGATCGATAGCGACCTGCCGGTGATACTGATCACCGGCCATGGCGATGTCAGTATGGCGGTCGAGGCGATGCGCGCCGGGGCCTATGACTTCATCGAAAAGCCGTTCGCGGTCGAAGACCTGGTCGACACGGTGGGCCGCGCGCTCGACAAGCGCCGGCTGACGATGGAGAACCGCCGGCTGAAGAATGAACTGGCGGTGCAGAGCAAGCCGGGGCCGCGGATCATCGGCAACACGCCGGCCGTGCAGCGTCTGCGCCTGACCCTCGGGCAGATCGCCGACACCGATGCCGATGTGCTGGTCAACGGCGAGACCGGCACCGGCAAGGAACTGGTCGCGCGCGCCCTGCACGAGAACAGCCGCCGGCGCGACCGTAACTTCGTCGCGGTCAACTGCGGTGCCGTACCGGAGCACCTGATCGAGAGCGAACTGTTCGGTCACGAGAAAGGCGCCTTTACCGATGCGCGTTCACGACGCATCGGCAAGTTCGAGCATGCCAATGGCGGTACCTTGTTTCTCGACGAGATCGAAAGCATGCCCTTGAAGGTGCAGGTTCACCTGCTGAGGGTGCTGCAGGAGCGCGCCGTCGAACGTTTGGGCTCGAACGAGGTGATACCGCTCGACCTGCGCGTCGTCGCCGCAAGCAAGGTTGATCTGCGCGAGGCCGCCGCGCGTGGCGAGTTTCGCGAAGACCTGTATTACCGCCTGAGCGTTGTGATGATCGATATCCCGCCGCTGCGCGAGCGCCGCGAAGACATTCCCTTGCTGTTCCAGCACTTTGTGCTGGTGGCCGGTGCGCGTTACCAGCGAGAGCCTCCGCCGCCACATCCCGATCTGCTCAACCGTCTGATGATGGAAGAATGGCCGGGCAATGTGCGCGAACTGCGCAATGCCGCGGAGCGCTATGTGCTGTTGGGCGACTCTTGCGGTTACGACATCGAGGCGCTGTTGAACGGCAGCGCAGACCGGCCGGCGATGACCTTGCCGGAACAGGTCGAGTGCTTCGAGCGCGGTCTGATCGAACAGCATCTCAAGGCCAACAACGGCAGTATCAAGGCGACGATGGAGGCCTTGGGGCTGCCGCGCAAAACGCTGTACGACAAGATGAAGAAGTACGGTTTGGAACGTGACGACTATAAGTGAAGGGACGTCCTTTACCCCTTACTCATGGGGTTCGGCCGATCGAAACTGGTCGGAGCACAAGGTTTGCCGAAGTAGTAACCCTGGGCGAAGCCGCAGTTCCATTCGCGCAAGGCGTCGATCTGATCGCGTGTCTCGACGCCTTCAGCCACAACCTCCAATTCCAGTGCCTGGGCCATGCGGACTGCTGCTCTGACCAACTCGCGGTCATTGTTGTCGGTGCTCATGTCGCGGACGAATTCACGATCGATCTTGAGCATGTCGAACGGGTAGCGCCGCAGATAGGCGAGTGATGCATAGCCTGTACCGAAGTCGTCCAGCGCGAGTCTTACCTGCAGGCGGTGCAACGCGTCGAGGATATCATCGACCTGCGGGTTGCCACTGAGCAGCACACCCTCCGTCACCTCGAGGACCAGTGCGCTGGGCGGTAATTGCGCGCGCAGCAGCGCGCTTTCGACATAGCGTGCGAATTCGGCGTCTCTGAACTGCGACGGTGATGCATTGACGGAGATATGGAACGGCGTGCCGAATCGTTGGCGGAACACGGTACATTGGGCCACCGCCTCTTCGAGCACGAAGGCGCCGAGCTCTTCGATCATGCCGGTTTGTTCGGCGACCGGAATGAATTCGTCCGGTGGCACTTGGCCGAGTTCGGCATCATGCCAACGCATCAGGGCTTCGGCCCCGATCAGGCGATCGCCATCCAGGCTGACTATTGGCTGGTAGTGCACCTGGATATCGCCGCGCCGCAGGGCATGGCGCAGACGCGCCTCGATGTGCAGGCGGCGTTCGATCTCTTCATTCATCGACGATGCGAAGTATTGGTAGGTATTCGCGCCGAAGCGCTTGGCCTGGTACATGGCGATGTCGGCGCTGCGCAACAGGCTCGATGTGGTTTCTCCATCGCCTGGAAACAGTGCGATACCGATACTCACGGTCACGACGATCTCGTGTCCGTTCAGCAGAAACGGTGCCCGGAACTTGTCGAGCAGGTGCTCGGCGATCGTGCTCGCCGAATCGTCTCTCGTCGACGTGCCGAGAATCACCAGAAATTCGTCTCCACCCAGTCGCGATACCGTGTCCTGATCTCTGATCGCACCGCTCAGTCGCCGCGAAGCCTCGACAAGCAGCTGGTCGCCGACCTCGTGGCCGAAGGTGTCGTTGATCTTCTTGAAATCGTCCAGGTCGAGGAACATGACCGCGACATGATCACTGTCCCGCGCCGCCTTTTTGATGAGCTGACCGAGCCGGTCCATGGCCAGTAGCCGGTTGGGCAGCCCAGTCAGGAAATCGTAGTGCGCCTGTTGAACGATCTTCTGTTCCTGCTCTTTGTACTGCGTGATGTCTTCGTCGATGCGCAACAGGTGGCAAAGCTGTTTGTTGGTATCGCAGACTGGCGCGATATGAGTCCGCACCCAGTAGCGGCTGCCGTCGCTCGTGCATCTCACCGTGCCAGCTGTGCCCGGCCTCCAGCATCCGTCGGATCTCGTCATCGGTCTGCGGGAGGTCGTTGTCGCTGCGTAGAAAGCTGGGGTCCCTGCCGACAACGTCGCCGGCCGCGTAGCCAGACACCGCTTCGAACTTGGCGTTGACGAATTCAATCTTCCCCTGCGGATCGGTAATGATGACCGATACCGGACTCTGCTCGACGGCCTGCGAGAGTATGCGAATCCGTTGCTCGGCGTCCTTGTTGGCGCTGATATCGACGAAACTGACGACCAGGCCGCTCACTTGCTCGTCCTGCATCATCGGTTGTATGCGGATATCGGCGGGCCGCTTGCCGCCGTCGCGGGTTACGATCAGTCCATCATCGAGGTGCACGCCGCAGCCGGATTCGATCACGTTGTCGACCAGGCTTCGCTTGCCGTTCGACATAGAGTCGGGGGTGTGATTAAGCGTGGCGATATGTTGCCTGATGTCGTTGCCCAGCATCTGCGCTTCGTCGCTGTAGGCGAGCAATGACAGGCCGGCGAAATTGGCGAACACGCAGTTCCCATCCCTGTCGGTACCGATGATCCCTTCTGCGGTCGAATCCAGCAGCAGTTCCATCTTGGACGTCGACGTGGCAAGTTCCGCGGTACGCATTGCGACCTGTTCTTCGAGGTGGTGGCGGTAGCGGCGCAACTGCTTGACGTGGGCGCGTTCGTGCTGGGCTTCGCGTGCGACGAACCATGCGCTGACGGCGGCGGTGGCCAAGGCGACGGCGATGAACCAGATCAGGCTTGGTTTGCCGATAATATTGGTGATTGTCAGCGGCGGGTAGCGGGCAACGATCGTCCAGTAGTACTCGTTGGGTGGCACGTCGGTATGGCTGCGCCCGAAGAGATCGGTCGAGCCCGTGCTTGAACGCAAGCCGTCCCACAGTGGGTGGATACGGGCATAGATGTAGCGCGCATCCGAGGTGTTGAAGCTGCCCGCATAGTCCGCATTGAGTCGGACCCAGAGCGCAGGTTCGCGCGTTTTCAGCCGGCTGTCCTGCCGCCCCTTGATCATAAAGCCCCAGGTATCTCCGTCATTCGGACTCGATAGAAAATAGCCTTCCTTGTTCAGTAGGTAGAGTTGGCCTTGGTCGCTTGCAAATAGCTCCTTGAAACCGTCCAGAATGTTCTTCGCCAGGTAGTTCAGGATGACTACGCCGGCCTTGTCGCCATCGGTGTCGAACACCGCGATTCCGAAGCGGATCGTGGGTTTCAACGGCTGTTCGATCTTGCCGTGTTCGACGTTGAGGTCTAGAGGAGAGACGAATACCTGGCCTTCGGCCAGTGCGTGGGAGTCGGTGAAGTAATAGCGGTGTTCCTTGTTTTGCAGCGTATGCCGCGCTCCGGGGGCGTTGCGTAGAAAGCGATGCAGGGAATCGGCGCCGGCGAGAAATCTTAGATCGGATACCACCGCGCGAAACTGCAATTCGATATCTCTTGCGGCGAGCACGATGCGTTCTTCGGCCTTGGTGTCGCGTAGCTGCTGTTGATGTGCAAGCTCCGCCGCCGCCATGAAGTAGCCGATCGCCAGGATCGCCGCGGCAAACGGCAGAAACCAGCGAAAAAAACCAGGCACGACCAGTTTCCAGGACACGCATCCTGGCTTGAGTGAAGCGAACCCCGGTGGGGCTTCGTCGACGCCGTCTGTTTGTCCGATTCCATCCTCGGGTGCCACCACGGTATGACCTCTCGAGCGGTAGGCGTTGTGCGTGCCGGTCCTGGATGATCCGTGGTCAGACAGGTCTCGCCGGCGGTGTTTCTCCTCGCTCCGGTCCACTGCCGTCAGCGCCCATGCCCTCCGGCACGGACATCGCCGAACAGCTGGTTATGCGGCATGGCGCGCAACGCAACGGTGCAACTGAGCGTATGAACGGTATTCTTCCTCGTTCGGTGAAAGTCTTTCAGAGGGAATGCTACCGTGCAAGTGTAGGCGCTATTCGGCGCAGGCATAGCTTCAGCTGGTAGGTGAGGGCGGCGTGGATTCGGTTTGAGACGTGCTCGCGTGCTTGTCGTCTGACATGTTTTATGTCGGCCTGTTGGCTTAGTGCCAATCTCAGGCTAAAACGCCATTCCTGGTGAGTACTTCGAGCAAGCGGGAAGTGTTCAACGCCAACAGCTCCTGCAGTTGCTCATCGTCGGTGTCGGTAATGGGCAGCTGCAGTTTGCCGCTTTGCACATCGTCGCCTAGACACGTAAGCAGGGCCCCTTGATCTTGTTTTCCATCAAGGTGCGACAGCAAACAACGGGTGAAGTCGTCGATGTCCAGGGAGTGATGCCAAACCGTGGGGATGTGCTGCCAGGCGA
>MWSD01000076.1_pt1 | contig 15635 bp, 10 predicted proteins | sample 1021921 | NCBI WGS metagenome assembly MWSD01 (sample SAMN06338133, study PRJNA374545) | mollusc metagenome | biome: marine bay; material: sediment; isolation source: gill 40 cm from animal B | host: Kuphus polythalamius | place: Philippines: Mindanao | collected 2011-09-12 | reverse complement strand
CATGCCTCGACCAACTCACGTGCCTGTTTGCTATAGGCCACGAACTTCTTGTGGGAAATCGCATCGGCGATGAACTGGCGTGCGGCGTTTTCAATCAACAGGTCATCCGCCCCTTTTTCGGAAACGATAATCGCAACCGCATCAAACAGCACCGACGGTGCACCCTCGAGGATTTCATCCGCGGCGTGTCTCTGCCCCTGGTCGTCTTCGATGCCGTCGGCGACCGGCGCCACCAGGGTGATGTTGGCCCCTTCCTTCTTTGCGGCCTTGCGCAAGGCGGCCAACAGTTTGCCGTCGAATCCCTCGGTCACAAGCACGCCCAGCTTGCGGCCGGCAAAGGTCTGCGGTGGATTCTTCAGCATGCTGAGCGCATCGGATACAGGCAGGTCCTTGATCGGTGCACGCGCCGCTGTTGCCGGTTTCGGCAACTGGGCGATACCGAGCCCCTCGGCGACGCCTTCCGCCAGGCCCTTGTCGATGTTGAGCAGGTGAGCGACCACACGTACCCGAATCTTGGGTTCTTTCACCTTGCTCAGCTCGAAAACCAACGCGTCGCGCATGTGCTGACGTTCGACATCGGTCTGACTGACGTAGAACTGGCGCGCCTGACTGTAGTGATCGGCAAAGGTTTCCGATCGGTACTTGCCTTTCTCACCGCTTTCCCCGGCGGGGTATGAGGTAAAACCATCGCTCGACGCACGCGGTCCGCCGTCGCTACCCCACGAGTTCGGCTCATAGTTCACCCGTCCTTTGGGATTGCTCATCGCCATGTGGCCATCTTGTTGGAAGTGATGGAACGGGCACTTCGGTGCATTGATCGGGATATGGGTGAAGTTCGGTCCGCCCAGGCGTTTGACCTGGGTGTCCAGGTACGAGAAGTTGCGACCCTGCAACAGCGGATCGTTGGTGAAATCGATACCGGGCACGATGTTTTGCGTGCAGAAGGCGACCTGCTCCGTCTCGGCGAAGAAGTTGTCCGCCACCCGATCAAGCACCAGCCTGCCGACGATCCTGATCGGCACCTGTTCCTCGGGTATCAGCTTGGTAGCATCGAGCACATCGAATTCGAACTTGTCGGCGAACTTGTCATCGAACACTTGCAGCCCGAGTTCCCATTCGACCTTCTCGCCCGCGACCAGCGTGTCCCACAGGTCGCGACGATGAAAGTCCGGGTCGGCGCCGTTGATCTTGACCGCCTCGTCCCAGGTTACCGATTGCATACCCAACTTCGGTTTCCAATGAAACTTGACGAAGCGTGACTGTCCCTTGGCGTTGACCAGGCGGAAGGTGTGTACACCAAAGCCTTCCATGAAACGGAACGAGCGCGGTATCGCGCGGTCGGACATGATCCACATGACCATATGCATGGCCTCGGGGGTCAGCGAGATGAAATCCCAGAAGTTGTCGTGTGCCGTCTGCGCCTGCGGGAAACCGCGGTCGGGTTCATCTTTGGCGGAGTGGATCAGGTCGGGAAACTTCATTGCATCCTGGATGAAGAACACCGGGATATTGTTGCCGACGATGTCCCAGTTGCCTTGCTTGGTATACAGCTTCACGGCGAAACCACGAACGTCGCGTGCCAGGTCGACCGAGCCCTTGTTGCCGGCCACGGTCGAAAACCGGACGAACGCCGGTGTCTTCTCGCCCTTGCGCTGGAAGATGTCGGCGCTGGTGAGGTCGGCAAGCGACTCGTAGGTTTCGAAGTAGCCGTGTGCCCCGTAGCCACGCGCGTGCACCACCCTCTCGGGGATACGTTCGTGATCGAAGTGGAAGATCTTTTCGCGGAAGTGAAAGTCTTCCAGCAAGGTCGGGCCGCGCCGGCCTACCTTCAACGAGTTCTGGTTGTCGCTGACGGGTACGCCCTGTTGGGTGGTCAGCGTCTCGCCATTGCCCTGATCGGGCGCCTGTTGAATCTCGCCACCGCTGCCGATCGGCGTTTCGATGTCGGCGATCACTGTTCTGGCGGTCGATGATTTGCGTTTTCGTGTGCCGGATTTCGTTGCCATGTGGTGCCCCGTGTTCTCTGTCGATGTGTTCACTGAATACGACGCCGATCGGCGTTTCGGAGCATTAGGGCAAGCCATATGCCAATGTGCCAAAGCACGATCGGACGGTGTTAAAGCGGGCGTGCCGATGCAGTGAAACCGGGTGCGAGGTGCTAATCGACCACCGCTCGTCTGTATTCAGCCACCCATCGCGAGCGACCCGCCGCCGGGGCTTTCAGAGTTGTTCGATGGTCGACGATAAGCCGACACACGCCGCCGCCTGTGGTTTGTACATCCCCTATCGGCGGCACAGCGCCTTGCTGGCCAGGGCTGGCACGGTTAGTGCTGAACTCGGAGCAGCATGGTCGCGTTCCGCGTGGGCGGCGACCAGGGTCGAAACGGGTATTTCAGTCGCTGGTTCCCGTTTCTTTGTTAGAGGCGAGTCGGAGGAGTTATGAACATTTCGGCACGAGCGTTTATCGGTGGCTATGTTAAGAACCTGGAAGGCGAAAATCTCGGCAACGTCGAAGAGGTCATGATCGACACGGATACCGGACTGGTCTCCTACGCCTTGTTGGACATGAGTCAGTTCCTGGGCGTCAGCGAAAAGCTGTTTCCTGTGCCCTGGAACGCATTCCACCTGGATGGCGAGAGCAAGGGTCTGCTTCTGGATATCGACCGCGCGCGGTTGACGTTGGCCGAAGGCTTCGAAAAAGATGACTGGCCGGATTTCACCGACCGGGATTACGAGATGAAAATTTACGACACCTATCGCACCCGGCCCTATTGGCAATAATATTTTTGTATCCGTCGTGGAAATCGCAACGATCCGGAGATCGAGTTACCGGATCGTCTGCAGACAGGAGGCCGGAGCCGATTCACCTGTGAACTGTAGGGCGACTCTCGACATTGGAACTGCACTCAACGCGACGCTCCGGGGCCGACCCTGGCGGACGAGGCTGGCAAAGTTCGGCACGAGACTATGGAAAAACAGAACCGCAAAAATGAAGAAGCCGACGCATCGGCAAATATCGCTTCTCTGATGGAGCGTTACGGCGAACTCGTGCAGTGGGAGGCCGTCGACGAATGGGAAGACGTGGTCAAATACATCATCCACAAATCGCGTAACAACTATGCGGCGCTGGCGGCTGTGTGCAACAACTTGCTTAGCGAGACGACCGACGCCGACGTTGCCGAGCGCCTGAAGCTGTTCAAGGAACAGATCGATGTCGGCCTCGCAACGCTACAACCGATCAGTGCGAAGATCAGCCAGCCGCTGGAACATGCCACGACCTTCAACCTGGACGAGACCGTTGTCCAACTGTGTGAGATCGTCAACCAGCGCTACGCCACCGCTTGGGCCTGCAGCTGCACGGCAGACGATCAGGCGCCGGTTACCCTGCCCCGCAAACAAGTGATGCGCACGATCTACCAGATCCTCGTCCATGTGACGGAGTTGTTCGAGGCCGGCGTACCCAGCCCGGCGACTGTCTGCGTCGAAACAGTCAGCGGAGGCGTTCAGTTGCAACTACCGCAGATCCGGCTCGACACCAATGCTGCCAGCGACTCGGCAGCCGAGCGCCTGCGCGACGGCCTGGGCAAGGCGACCACCCTGACGCGCCTGCTCGATGGCAAGCTCGAGGTTCATACACCGGACGCCTCTCACCTGTCGGTCAGTTTGTTCCTGCCGACCTGACCGACCCAACGTTTGACGATTCGCCCGCGACAGGCGAGCGGCGAGCGACGTTCATCGGCGATCGCACTGGCCTTTAATCGCTACTTAACTGGTGCAGTTGCGCCAGACCGGCTGGTTGAATTCAACCGGGCAAAAGACATCCCGCGGCACCGCGCCTCGTTAGTCCGTGCCAATTTGCGAAGGTGCATGTGGCATGCAGCTTGCCACCTCTCTTACAACACGGTACGCAGTTTCGATCGCACAGGCGTCTGAAGGCTGCCATCGCTGCCGGACCAGACCCAAGGAAAGTAGGAGTTCCCTACCCTCGGCCATTTACCGGCGAATCAATAGACCGACCGCGCGTTCGAGCAGACGGTTCGACGCGCAGCCGAGAACATCCGCGAAGAACTGGTTGCCAACAAACGCAGTACACAGGAAGGCAAGATATGCACAACGTCAATCGCTATCAATGCAGAGCCTTGATTTTCACGGCCGGGCTGCTGGCCTGGCTGACCGCAGGCGCGACGCCTGCCCTCGCCGACCAAGACGTCGGCGAGCAATTGGCCAAGAAAGGAAACAGCAACGGTGCGGCAGCCTGCATAGGCTGCCACGGCAGCGACGGACAAGGCATGGCCGCAGGCGGTTTCCCACGACTCGCCGGCATGAATGCCGACTACCTCGTCTCGCAGTTGCACGCCTTCCGCGACGGTACGCGCAACAACCCGATCATGACGCCTATCGCCACCAACCTTGCAGACAGTGAAATTGATGCGGTTGCCCGCTACTACTCACTGCTGCCGGCTGCATCCGGGTCTGGCCCAAAGGCCAGCCCGCTCGAGGGCGACCTGCTGCAACGCGCCAACCACCTCGCCACCTGGGGAGACTGGCCGCAACGTAAGCTACCGGGATGCAACCAATGCCATGCCCCATCGGGTGAGGGTGTCGGCGCAAACTTTCCCGGCATCGCCGGTCAACACGCAAGCTACCTCAAGGCGCAGCTCAAGGCATGGCAGTCAGGTGCCCGACGCAACGATCCGCTCGGCCTGATGAAACACGTCGCCACCTCGCTCAGCGAGGAAGAGATCGATCTGCTGGCGACCTACTATGCATCGATGCCGCCGGGCAAGACGATAGCCGCCGACAATCTGGTGCAGGCACCTCCCAAGCAGCCGGTTGCGGGCACAACGCCGGCACCCGACGCGGGTCAGCAGGCGACGTTTACGCCTCCATCCCGCGAACAGTTCCCGGAGGGGCCGTTCGGCGACATGGTTCGCCAGGGTGAGGCCATCTTCACCCAGACCAATACCCATCCCGTATCCGCGCCCTATGTCGGAAACGATCAGGCGTGCACCAACTGCCACCTGGATGCCGGTCGGTTGGCCGACTCCTCTCCCCTCTGGGCTGCCTGGGTATCCTATCCGGCGTACCGCAATAAGAACGACAAGGTGAATACCTACATCGAACGGCTGCAGGGTTGCTTCACGTACTCGATGAACGCACAGGCATCAAAGGCCGGCAAGCCCCCCGTTGCGGACAGCGATACGATTGTTGCGCTGACTGCATACAGCTACTGGCTTGCAAGCGGGGCACCGACCGGAGACAGCGATATGGCGGGGCGCGGCTACCCCGAGGTCGCAGCTACCGAGAAAGGATTCGATGCACAGCGCGGGGCCAAGGTGTTTGCCGACAATTGCGCTGTGTGCCACGGCAAGGATGGTCAGGGCGTCAGGGATGCCGAGGGGTCGGCGATCTTCCCACCATTATGGGGCGAACATGCCTATAACTGGGGGGCCGGCATGCATCGCATCAACACCGCCGCCGCGTTCATCAAACACAATATGCCTTTAGGCGTCGGCGGGCTGAGCGACCAGGAAGCCTGGGACGTTGCCGCGTTCATGAACAGTCACGAACGACCGCAAGACCCACGCTATGACGGCGACTTCGAAGAAACGGTCAAACAGCACCACGGCGGCGAGTACGACTACTATGGTGTGGAGGTTGGCCAGTCGGGGAAACGACTGGGCCAACCCTAGAAGCAACAACAGATGGACGATGCAACAGGCCGCAGGCGCGACCGGGCCGGGTGCCGGAGGTCGCGTGCCGACCGACTAACACCAGGCAGCTCAGGAAGACAATTTCGCCAACACCTCGCGCAATGCTTCTTCCTGGCACGGCTTGGTGATCATCTGTACGCCGGGAAAGGTCTTCTGCAAGGTGGCGACATCGCCATAGCCGGTGGCGAACGCGAATGGGATGGACGCCTGCTGCAAACGGGTGGCGATCGGCTCGCTGCTTTCCGATCCGAGATTGACGTCGAGCACGGCGACGTCGATCGGTTTCTCGTCGAGCACCCGGTCGGCGTCGATCACGCCGGCCGCCACCGTTACGTTGGGTACGCCCAGGCGCTTCAATAACGCCTCCATGTCCATCGCGATGATGAAATTGTCTTCGACCACCAAGGCGTGCTGAAACGCAAATTGTGATGACATTGGTTCGTCCGTTGTTGTCTCATCCACAGTTACCGACTCGCTGCCGTCAGTCGAAATGAAGGCGGCCGGGATCACGAAGTCGGCTTCGACACCGGCAAGTCTGTAATGTAGTGCAGCCTCGCCTTTCAGTTCGAACGGAATGGAGCGCTCGATGATCGCACTGCCGAACCCGCGTCGCTTGGGCGCCTGCACGGGCGGACCGCCGGTTTCTATCCAATGCATGGAAAGGTCGCCGTTGCCTTTCGTGTCGAGTTCGACCGTCACGGTGCCGCGCGAATCCGCCAGTGCGCCGTACTTCGCCGAGTTCGTGGTCAGCTCATGGATGACCAACGCCATCGTTGTCGCGGCGACCGGCGCCAACATCACGTCGTTGCCTTTGACAACCACGCGCTCCGCCTTGCTGGCGATATAGGCTTTGACCTCGGTATCGATCAGTCGGGTCAGCGACGCGGGCGACCAGTTCTGCTGTGTGATCTGATCGTGGGCGCGCGCCAGCGCATGTATCCGCCCGCCGACAACGTCGGTGAAATCGGCGACCGAGCGTGAATCGGCGCTGCTCTGCGTGACCAGGCCGCGAATCAGGTTGAGGATGTTGCGCACGCGGTGGTTCAGTTCCGCGATCAACAGTTCCTGGCGCTCCTGTGCCCGCGCGCGGTCGCTCGCCGCAACATCGGCCATGCGCAGGATCACCTCGAGCAGAGTGACCCGTACCGATTCGGCGGCCTCGCACTCGATATCGCTCCATGGCTTGGACCGGCCGCGCACCGTCTGTTGCCACAGCTCGAAACTCTTGCGCGGGGTGAGGCGCTCACCTTGCGAGTCTGCAACCAATGGCTTGGTCGGGTCACCCGCCCACGCAACCGTGCTGACGAATTCCTTTCTGAAGAACATGATGTAGTCGCGCGGCGTACGCGACACCGGCAAGGCCAACAAGCCCGATGCCGTCGCGGCATAGTGCTCGGCCGGTGGGAACACGTCGCCGAGGCAGTCCGTTTTATAGATGGTGCTGCAGCCGGCCGTGTTCAGAAAACGCACAACCTTCTTGATGTCTTCTTCCGCCGGCGTGTCCCCTTCGGCCAGCAACTGACCATCGATATAGCCGGCCACGCCGTCGCATTCGATGACCGTCTGCAGGCTATTGGCCAGACGGGGAAACTTAGCGGCCAAACCGGATTCGTCGGCGAGCTCCGACATCAGCCGATGATGCAACGCCTGCGCCTTGCCCGAACCAAGGCTTCGAATCTCGCCCTCCAGTTGATCCAGCACGAAGCCGAAGATCTGGCCATACAACTCGGCGCCGGTACGTATCCGATAAGGCAGCACCCTGGACGATTCGTGGTGACAGGCGAACAGGCCCCACAACTTGCCGCGTTTGAGTATCGAGATCGACAGCGACGCATGCACGCCCATGTTCTTCAAGTACTCGATGTGGATCGGCGAAACCGAGCGCAAACCGGACATCGACAGGTCCAGCGGTTTTCCGTCCGGGCTGAACTCGGGCACGATCGGTGAGCCGGGGTCGTCGACATCGCTAATGATGCGCAGCAGATTGCGACGGTAGAGGGTTCGAGCCTGCTGTGGAATGTCCGACGCGGGGAAATGCAGTCCGAGGTAAGACGTCGCAGACGCATGGCGCTCTTCGGCAACCACCTCGCCGCTGCCGTCGGCAGCGAAGCGATACACCATGACGCGATCGAACCCAGTGAGCTCGCGCACCTGCCGCGCCGCGGCACGACACAGCGCCTCGACCGAGTCGCAGGACGGCAGCGCTGCCAGCATATTTCTCACATGCTGGTTGGTGTCGCTGTATTCCGCGGCTTCCCCGGCCTCGATATCGAGAATGATCCACGCGCCGGACACGTGCATCGCAAGATCATAGGTTCTGTCGCTGCCGCTGAGCAGCTTCACACCGAACATCCGCGATACGGCATCTTCGGTATTCAACTCGCTGACGTGCTCGCGGAGCTCGGCAAACACCTCACCCGGTATCAAGCTACTGAAGGGCGTACCGACCAATGCGTCGGCGTCGAGACCGAGGTACTCGCGAACGTTGGTCGACGCGCGGCTGATGATCCAGTCGCTGGTGAGCGCCAGTAGGCAACCGAAATGCTGAACCCGTCCGAGAAGATGGATGGGTTCGCGGTCGCAGGTCGAAAGATCACCGCGGGTCAACAGTTCGCCGGCTACGTTTTCGCTCAACGCACACTCCAAGTGCATTCCATGATTGATAGCGCCGCGAGATTAGCACAGACTATTTGGCGTTTCATGTTCTGGACAAGTAGATCTGGCGCCATGCCGAGGATGCGATATCCACGCGCTCTGCACACATGGCGCCACGTTGCCGCTGGAAATGAAAAAAACCCAAGCGTCGCAGCAACACGGCACCAAGCAAAATGACATTTTCGGCGAGTCGCCAGGGCGTTGCGTCGCGTTATACAGCCACACCGTGCGCCTGTGGCGCAATGAAAGACTAACCACTATTTACAATATGGAAAGTAACTTAGCACCGCAAAGCGGCACGCGATTCAACATATGTTATTGACGACCAGGCTCAAAACGGCGACCGGGCAGCTGCACCGTGCGGCCGAGCGGCATCCGTTTGTCTCGTCGATGCTGGGCGGCCGCTTGTCGAGCGCACAGTATGTACGCTATCTGCAGCACCTGTTGCCGGTCTACCAGACCCTCGACCGGCTGTCGCAAGAACACATTGCGCCAAAATTGGCGTCGTGGTCCGAGTGGGATCTGCCACGCGCCCAGGCGATCGCCAGCGATCTGATGCATTTCGGTCACACGCCGACACCCGTCGATTCCGGCGCGACCTCAGCCTACGTAGAGCAGATTCGTGCCAGCGCCGACCGCTATCGCCTCGGCGTGGTCGCACATTTCTATACGCGTTACCTCGGCGATCTCGCCGGCGGGCAGATGATCGGTCGTGCCGTCGCCAGCGCCTTCGACTTACATGACGAGAACGGCGTGCGCTTTTATCGCTTCGCCGCGGCACAGGCGCAGCACCCGACAATGGTGCAGATCAAACAGGAACTGGATCGCCTGGCGTTGACCGCAACGCAGATCGATTTCCTCGAACACGAAGCACAACGCTCGTTCGAATCGAGTATTGCCTTGTTTGATTCGATTTGAGGATGCCGGCAGCCATACACCGGACAAACAGACGCCGACGACAAACCACGCGGGTTCGCCGTCGGCTCTGCTAGTGAATGCTCAGGCTATCGCTTACTTCGACTTGCCTGCGCTCTTACCACCACCATTGCCGGTCGCGGCTTCGACCGTCACGCTGATCGACGTGGTTGCTTTATTGCCCGCAGCATCGGTCGCTTGTGCGCTGATCGTGTGGCTGCCTGCAGCTACCCTGCGCAGGTTCCAGGTACATGACGCACTGGTCGTACCGGAACAACGTGCACTGCCGTCGACATAGATCACCACGCTGCTTACCTGGTCGTTGTCGGTCGCCGATGCAGACAACCTCACGCGCCGACTTACCGTGGCACCATCGGCCGGCGATGTGATCGTGACCTCCGGGTCTTGGGTGTCGCCCACAGGCTCGCTGAGCGTGACGACCTTGGTAACCGTCGAGGTCGCGCCGCTGTCGTCGGTGACGGTCAGGCTAACTTTGTGCCACCCAGCCGCAGCGAAACTATGCGTCGGGCTCTGCTGCGTCGACGACGATCCATCGCCGAAGCTCCACTGCCAGCTGGCAATGCTGCCGTCGCTGTCGCTCGACTGATCGCTGAAGCCACATCCGAGCCCATCGCAAGCGAAGGCAAACTCGGCTGTCGGTGGATTGTTCACCTGCGCGGTAACGTTCACCGTTTGCGAAACCGTGGCCGTCTCGCCGTCATCGTCGGTCACCGTCAGTTCGACCGCATAGCTGCCCGCTGCATCGTAGCTATGGCTGGGATTGGTTGCGGTCGATGTCGTGCCGTCGCCAAAACGCCACTCGCGACTGACGAGCGTGCCGTCACTGTCGCTCGAGGTGTCGGTGAAGGAGCACGCCAGGTCCATGCAACCGTAGCCGAACTGCGCGGAAGGTGCCTGGTTGGCTACCGACCCCGCAGGCACCATGCCGCCGATGAAGTATTCACCGGCACTGCCGTAGTTGCTGTAGTTGTTGCTGCCTACACCACGCACCTCGAGGTAGTAGGTCCCTGCGTCGACGTTGGCTGCAATGTTGGCATAGGTGTCGGTTCCCGGGTCCGACGTCGCCACAACCTCCCCCGACGCATTCAACAGGCGGGCCTGGATGTCGAGGTTCGCGCCGCGCCGGTCGGTACGATAGAACGCGTCCCATGCCGGATTGATCGTCAGATCGATAGCCCCGTCCGGCACACTGAAGCCGAAGACATCGACGTCGCCGCTGTTTTCGACAACACCCTTGTTTTCAGGGTTCACATTGTGCGGATCGGCCTCCGGGTTGGAAACCTGCACGCTGCCGTCGGACTCGATAACCAAGGGTGAAGCGTCTGCGAGTGTATCGCCGTGATCATCGGCCGCTGACGACAGGTTGTTTTCAATGATCGCCAGATCGTCTTGCGTGTTGTTGGCATCGGCATACTCACCTTTGCTCCACTGGGTGACGTTCTGGTAGTAGCCGACACCCATGATCGGCGCCCACGAGGTCGCACCGCTACCATGGCCGGTGTAGTAACCCTCACTGCTGGTACCGTCGTGCGACAGACCGAGATTGTGGCCGAATTCGTGGCTGCTCGCCTCGGCGATATAGGTCGTCCCGTTGCCGAGGTTGTCGTGGTAGACCAGTGCCGGTGAATAGTAGGTGTAATTCGAGCGACCCCAAACACCAACATAGGCGACACCACCGGCGGTATCGTGCGGCATCGGGTTGCCGGAGGCATCGGTACGCGATGTGATCAGCACGCGACCGACATTGGGACCGAAAGCCGGCGGCTGTTCAGTGGTAACGTCGATGTCGAAAGCCGCCATGTCTTCTGCCACGCGGTGCCAGATCTCGGCAATGGCCGCACGTTCCGCTTCACTGAAGTTTGCCCGGTCACTGTCCAGGCTGAACGCGCGCGCCGTGATCGTACCGGCACCCCACGCCGTATCGGTGAAGGAGTGACCGTTGAAATCGAGATAAACCACGTTCGGTGCGCCAGGCCGGCTGTGCAACGCGAAAGGCTCATCAACGGCCCAGGCATTCGCGCTGGCAAACGGCGTGTCGGACTCGCCCGCTGCCTGCTGCACGTCGCCGGGTACCGGCAGATTCTCGTCTACGTAAAAGACGCCACCCTCTTCATCGACGTCGAGTGATTCAGCATCGGCCGCAGGGAACTCGAAACGATGCAACCACTCCATCGCTCTGTTGCGTGCGCGCGAAGGCATCGAGTCCAGTCGATTGCGCAATCGGCCACGCGGCAGATCACCGCTGACAAAGACATGACCGGCACCGAACATGCGATGTTTCCACGGCACCCCGCCATCAGTGGTATTCGGTGGCGCGGCATTGACGGATGCAGACAGCATCGCAGTAAGCAAAAAGGTCGAAAGACGACGATCCATAAACTCCACTCTCGATAAGGTAATGGGTATGCAAAACACGCCTTGGTGCGACCTGCTCAACATCGCGCTGGACGCTCAAGGCTCTCTGACTCCCTGCACGTGGCAGCGCGGTTCAGCTTGCCAGCGTGTTGCCCAAGCTCAGCGTCGTCTGTTCAACAAAGTTGAACGACAAAAATCGACGATTGGAGGAAAGCGTGATGCAGGCACGCTGGAAAGTAAGGCGGGTACTCAAAAGCGCTTTTTCTGCCTAGCGGCGCCTATCAGGCCGCGAGGTTCGACAGTTGCTGTCGAGTGGCAACAATGCAATCAAACGTTGCGTTTGACGTCCGACGGTGGGCGCCGCCCATGCCACTTAACCGGATCGGCGCAAGGTGTATTCATCAGCGGGGCTGAGTTACCTCAGCTGGGCGTGCGTTCCTCGGCAACAATGTCGGCGGCCGGCTTGCAGCGCAGCATGGGCACGACCGAACCTGTCGGCGAATAGATGCCGTACTTTGCAAGATACTCGCGCTGAATCGCGTACGCTTCACGCTCGGCCGCGATGCTGTGTTCGCAGGTTTGCGAGAGTGCGCCGGTCTTGCCCTGCACCCAGTGAACCAGTTCGTGCAGCAAGATCGATGTATGCAGCGTGTTGCGTTCGAGATCGAGCCGATCATCGACATAAACCACATCGCCGTCACCGGGATACCACCCCAAAACCTTGCACTTGCGACCGTCGCAGGCCTGTTCTTCGAGCCAGGCGTGCGACACCTTGCTGACTTGCGGGCACCCCTCAACCTTCTCAAAATCGGACAAAGTAAAAACCCAAGATAGTAGTACTGCACACAGTTCCATAAACGGCCTCGCATCCTGAATCGCTTCGACAACAGCCCGGCTACTACAATCGTCCTACACCCGTGCAGACCGGCGACCCAGTGTCATCTCTATATAAACAATCTACAACGCGCCCGGCCGTTGCGGAAATAAAGGTCGCACAAACCGGCGCGTCACAGACTTTGCAGGAAGCGTGCCGCGATGCGTTTAGACGCAATGTAATGTTCTGATCGTTCACTTACCCCGCACACATCCAACGAACAAGCCCAAGCCATAAAGCGCTTATTACCAAGGATTTACCGCGCGAAACGGCAGAATGACGGGCATTCGGCAATGAGTTTGTCTGTATTCTTCCGACAGTTGAAATGAGCGGCGAAAACGCGAGAAGCTGATCCACATCAGCGCCTTGAAGAAGAAGATGCCGATATTTTGGCATTCGCGCACCATACCCGGGCAATGACATGCCTGACCCCAACAATGGGGATGAGACGGCAATTTCCGGATTGGTGCCGGACAACCCCGTGCAATCGACAACGATGCGAGCCGCTCGGGCTGCTGTTCAACGCTGGTATCGACTAAGGAATCGAAATGAATGCGCGCGACCCACGCTATCTGAATCAACTCACCCGCAATACGCTAGCGCTGGTTCTCGCCGGCGGCCGCGGGGCTAGGCTACACGAGCTGACCGAACGTCGCGCCAAGCCCGCGCTGTACTTCGGCGGCAAATTCCGCCTGATCGATTTTCCCTTGTCGAACTGCATCAACTCCGGCATCCACCGCATCGGTGTACTGACACAGTACAAATCGCACTCACTGATTCGTCACCTGGTCGAAGGCTGGAGTTTCTTTCGACGCGACCTCGGTGAGTTCATCGAGATACTGCCGGCGTCGCAACGTACCACCGGCGACTGGTACAAAGGCACGGCGGATGCGATCTATCAGAACCTGGATATCGTGCGCACGCTATTGCCCAAGTATGTCTTGGTGCTATCCGGCGATCATGTCTACAAGATGGACTATGGTGCATTGCTGGCGCACCACGAAGAGAATGACGCCGACCTCACGGTGGCGTGCGTCGGCGTATCGTTGCAAGACGCCAAAGGCTTCGGCGTGATGAGCGTCGACAGCGACTTCCGCGTCCGGCAGTTCGATGAAAAACCGGATGATCCGCAACCCATGCCCGGTATGGACGATATCGCCCTCGCATCAATGGGCAACTATGTGTTCAACACCGAGTTCCTGTTCCGCAAACTCGAGGAAGACGCCAACAACGCCGACTCAAGACATGATTTCGGACACGACATCATCCCGTCGATCATCGAGGAACACCGTGTTTTCGCCTACCCCTTTCTCGACAGCGAGACGGGCAGGCAACCTTACTGGCGCGATGTCGGCACGCTCGATTCGTTCTACGAGGCGAACATGGAACTGGTATCCGTGGAACCGGAACTCAACCTGTACGACAAGGAGTGGCCGATCCGCACCTATCACCTGCAGTTGCCATCGGCCAAGTTCGTATTTCGCGATCCCGACCGCGAAGGCAAGGCGCTCGACTCCGTCGTCTCCGCCGGCTGTGTGATCTCCGGTTCGGCGGTTATCGATTCGTTGCTGTTCTCGAACGTACGTATCCATTCCTACAGCAAGATCACCGCCTCGGTGCTGCTGCCCGAGGTTGAAGTGGGTCGGCACTGCCGGATCCATCGCGCGATCATCGATCGCGGCTGCCGAATTCCGCCGGGCACCGTCATCGGCGAAGACCGCGCTGCGGACGCAAAGCGCTACCGCGTGACCGACAAAGGCGTGGTGCTGGTCACCGCGTCGATGCTCGGGCAGGAAGAAACCGTCAGCCAGATGTAGCGACCTCGCCCACCGGCCGGGCTGAATTGGACTAGACTTCAATTTGCCGTTGTAGCCTGGCGCGAAAAGGAGCTTCGCATGGAACCGGAATTCTGGATTGATTCATGGCAGGAACGTGGCAGCAAAACCAGCTTCCACCGACCGGACATTCACCCCTACGTAATCAAGCATACCCCGGCCGACTACCTGGCCGGCAAGCGCGTATTCGTGCCGTTGGCAGGGAAATCCAACGATCTCGATTGGTTTCGCCGGCACGCCGCCTACACAACCGGCGTGGAACTGGTCGACAGCCCGATACGCGAGTTCTTCGATGAACACGATCTCGCCTACAGCGTGCATGATGGGCGACGGTACTGCGTCGACAAGATGGCCTTTCTCTGCGCCGACCTGTTCCACTTGAGTAGAGACGAGGTCGGCCCGGTGGACCTGATCTACGATCGCGCCTCGCTGATCGCGTTTCCGTACGACATGCGGATGCGTTACCTCGACAAGATCGATGAGCTCTCAGATCCCGGCACACAGATCCTGCTGATAACGCTCGAGTACAAACCGCGCATGGAGACACCGCCGTTCTCGGTCACGCCCGACGAGGTCAGCGAATACTATGCCGAGCGCTACGCAATCGAGCACATCGAATGGCCGGACGTGCCCGACCACAAGATGAAGTACAAGTTCGGACTCGACTTCATTCGCGAACACGCATTCATGCTGACCAGGCGCTAATAATGTCTAAGCCGTGCGCGTGAGGGTCACGCTGAGCGCGCCTTCGTTGTTGCCGTACTTGGATGACATGTCGTTGGCGAACATGTAGAGCTCGGCAGTCGCCTGTGGACTGAACGACGTTTGTGGGCCGTTCAACACGATCACGTCATCGTCTTCATCACCCAGCGCCGCGACCAATGCAAACCAATTGGCGTCTTCGATGCGCCGAAAGCGCTCTGCAAAGCGGACGATCTCCCGCTGAATGACGGGCAGATCGTCGCTGCTCCAGCCTTCAGGCCCGCACTCGATATCGCCATCTTTCCAGCTTACACCGTCCGCGACCTTGCACTCGTAAGTCGCGCCGGCATGCACGCGCACGCCGCACCAGTTGTAGAGGTTTTTCGACGACACGGTACAGGTGTGGCTGCCCCCCACCTCCAGTTCGACCGGCTCGGCGCTGGGGTCGACTTGGTCGGCCGCCGCCACCGTTCGCCTCGGGTCGCGCTTGACATCCTTGTTCGGCGAAATTGGAGCAAACCTGTCAACGCGGCTGTAGCGAGGGTGCGCCGCCTTGGTTTCGTC
>MWSD01000079.1_pt1 | contig 15846 bp, 14 predicted proteins | sample 1021921 | NCBI WGS metagenome assembly MWSD01 (sample SAMN06338133, study PRJNA374545) | mollusc metagenome | biome: marine bay; material: sediment; isolation source: gill 40 cm from animal B | host: Kuphus polythalamius | place: Philippines: Mindanao | collected 2011-09-12 | reverse complement strand
AACTTCGTCGCGAACCCAGAGGGTGAGAAACTTCACGATGCACAAACTCGGCGTTTACGCATTGATTATCGGTGCGATTTTGACGGTTGTCGGGCTGGTCGTTGGCTTCAGCTATATGTTTGCCGGCAACGATCAGATGACCAAGATATTTCTCGCGGCCGTTCCGTTGGGGTTCGTGATTGGCTTCGCCGGGGTCGTGATGACGCTGTTCAGCGATCCGGAATCTAGTGATTCGCTGTGAGTTGCTCTACAGCGTGAGGTGGTGAGGGCGGCGTCGATTCCGGCATGCTCCACACCACCAGTGCAACGGCGCCGAAAAGCGCAACCAGCTTGATCCCTTCGCGCATCATATTGGCGAGTTTCATAAGCGCAATTCCTTGGTGATCACGATAAGTGGACGGCAGTCTGCCCAATGTGTCTGACAAGCATATGTCAGTAAGCGCACAATTTTTTGGACGGTCGTCGCGAAACGGGAATTAGGTGCATCTCACTATTTCTGGACGGCTTGAATCGCGTCGGCGAGACCGAGCGGATCAAGAATTAAATCGCAAGTAATGGCCAGTGTTTGCAGAGACTTGTAGCGAACAGCCGTGCAACGTCGGCTGCCGAACAATCGCTCACGAGTCGTCGGAGGTGATCTTAGCTTCGAGGCTCTGCGGGCCTGGGTTCGCCGGTGTCGAGGTCGCGGTTGACCGAGGTGGCACTTTGTTCAATTTTCACGGCGCGCACGATGATGCCGAGGCGAGGGTGGTCCAGGTAGTGCAGCTCGCCGGTGCGCAGGCGGCGATGTTGCGTGACCCGGTAGGTGCGGGATGAAAAAGCGTCGCGCAACACAAGGTCTGTATCGAGATGCAGATCGCGCCCCTCGGTGACGCGGACCAGGCCGTTAAGACGGGTTCCTTCGACGGTGTACCAATCATGACTATTGCGTCCGCGCGGATCCTGATACCAGGAAACGTGATCGAGTATGACCATGCCTTTCTGGCGCAAGGTGTAGGCGACCGGTTCGAGGGATTGCGGGCCGGCTTTAAGGTCCGCGATGTTGCCCACCGCCTTGCCCTGATCGGGTTCGGTCGTGTTGACCGGCCAGTAGGCGTTATCTCCACCGCCGGGACGTTCGAAAACCACCATCTCGATGTTGTAGCTGGCGGCGATTGCCGCACCCGTGGCGGCGAACAGAACAATAAATAAGCTAAAACGCCTTACGGCGTGGACGATCGTTTTCATAGCCAGCAACTTCACTGTATCCCGAGCAATTGGTCAAGCAGGCCCTTCACGGCCTGCACACGTTCAGCAGGGTCCGCGAGGTCGGCGGTGAACCTGAGCTTGTCGGCGCCGTCCAGCTTGAACGTTTTCGGTTGGGTCTGGATCAGGGTGATCAGCTGCATCGGATCGAATTTGGGTTCGGCGTCGAAATGGAACTTGCCGCCGTTGGGTCCCGCCTCGATCTTTTTGACGCCGTAAGGCTGCGCATGCAGCTTGAGTTCGGTGACGTCGAACAGGTTTTTCGCCTGCTCAGGCAGCAGGCCGAAGCGGTCGATCATCTCGACCTTGAGCTCGCGCAGTTCTTCAACCGATTCGGCGGAGGCGATCCGTTTGTATTGGATCAGGCGAATGTGCACGTCGGGCAGATAGTCATCGGGCAGCAACGCCGGGATGTGCAGATCGACCTCGGTGCCATGGTCGAGTGGACGGTCGAGCTCTGGCTGGCGGCCTGCGCGAATCGCCTGCACCGCGCGCTCGAGCATCTCGGTGTAGAGGTTGAACCCGATCTCGTGGATCTGGCCGCTCTGCTCATCGCCCAGCAGCTCGCCCGCGCCGCGAATCTCCAGATCGTGCGTTGCCAAGGTAAAGCCGGCGCCCAGTTCTTCGAGCGACTCGATCGCCTCGAGACGCTTGCGCGCATCCGGCGTCATCGCCTTGGGCGGCGGCGCCAGCAGATAGGCGTAGGCGCGGTGGTGCGAACGACCGACCCGGCCGCGCAGTTGGTGTAACTGCGCCAGTCCGAGCTTGTCGGCGCGATCGATGATGATGGTGTTAGCGGTCGGCACGTCGATGCCGCTTTCGACGATGGTCGTACACACCAGGATGTTGAAACGCTGGTGATAGAAGTCGCGCATGATGCGTTCAAGCTCGCGCTCACGCATCTGGCCGTGCGCGAACTCCACGCGTGCACCGGGCACCAGGTCGGCGACCTTGAGCGCGGTCTTTTCGATCGTCGAGACCTCGTTATGCAGCAGGTACACCTGACCGCCGCGATTGATCTCGCGCTGACAGGCCTCGCGCACCAGGGCGTCGTTCCATTGGCTGACGAAGGTCTTGATTGGATGGCGCGCGGCCGGCGGCGTGGCGATGATCGACAGGTCGCGCAGGCCCGACATCGCCATGTTCAAGGTACGCGGGATCGGCGTGGCGGTCAGGGTAAGGATGTCGACCTCGGCGCGCAGCGCTTTCAGCCGCTCTTTATGCCGGACCCCGAAGCGGTGTTCCTCGTCGATGATGGCCAGCCCCAGGTCTTTGAACTTGACCCCTTCACCGAGCAACTTGTGGGTGCCGACAACGATGTCGATGCGCCCCTCGGCAAGCCCTTTGAGCACCTGGTTGGTTTCCTTGGCCGAACGAAAACGCGACAGGCTCTCCACCTTGACCGGCCAGTCGGCGAAGCGGTCGGAGAAGTTCTGATAGTGCTGCTGCGCGAGCAGGGTGGTGGGCACCAGCACCGCCACCTGCTTGCCGGCATTGGCGGCGATAAAGGCAGCGCGCATCGCCACTTCGGTCTTGCCGAAACCGACATCGCCGCAGACGACGCGGTCCATGGGTTTGGATGACGTCATATCGGCGACGATGGCGCGAATTGCCTCATCCTGGTCCGGGGTCTCTTCAAACTCGAAGTCGGCCGCGAACTTGCGGTAATCGTCTTCCGGTGCGGCGAGGGCCGTGCCCTGGCGCGCTTCGCGCCGCGCATAGATATCGAGCAGCTCGGCGGCGACGTCACGCACCTTTTCGGCAGCCCGCTTGCGTGCCTTCTCCCACTGATCGCTGCCCAGACGATGCAGGGGTGCACTCTCCGGCGATGCGCCGGTGTAGCGGCTGATCAGGTTGAGCGACGCGACCGGTACATACAGCTTGTCGCCGCGGGCGTATTCCAGCGTCAGGAATTCATCGGTATTGCCACCCGCCTTGATCGTCTGCAGTCCGAGAAACCGGCCGACACCGTGTTCTTCGTGGACCACCGGTGCACCGATGGTCAGTTCCGCGAGGTTGCGGACGATCTGGTCGGCATCCTGGCCTTTGCGCCGACGCCGCTGCTTGACGCGTTCACCGAGCAGCAGCGCTTCGGGGATGACCAGGGCACCGAGATCGGTCAGCCACAGGCCGGATTCGATCCCCGCGACCGTAATGCATGGCGATGTGTCGTCGCCGACGAAGGCATGCCAGCTTTCCTGATAGGTCGGCTTGATGCCGTACCCGCGCAACGTCTCCAGCAGTGCCTCGCGCCGACCGGCCGTCTCCGCGACGAACAGCACTCGTGCATCCGCGGCGGTGAGGACTTGTTGCAGGGCGCCGGCCGGATTGGCCGCCTTGGCCTGAATGCCGACCGGCGGCACCGGCTTGGTCGGCAGATCGTGGCAAGGCCCGTCGAGGTTGTCGCAATCGGCGCTTCCCGCCTGGTAGACAATGCGTGCCCGCTGATCGATCCGTTCCTGCAGCGCGTCGGGCGGCACGAACAGCGTGTCGGGCGTCAACAAGGGGCGCTCGATGTCATAGCGGCGTTGTTCGTAACGCTCGCCCACGCCGGTGAAGAAGTGGTCGGCGTCGTCCGTCAGGCGGTGTTCGAAGACGACCGTGGTCGACGCCGGCAGGTAGTCGAACAGCGTCGCCGTGGTTTCGAAGAACAACGGCAGGTAGTACTCGATGCCGCCCGGGAACTGGCCTTCGCTGACGCCGCGATAGATCAGGCTGCGTTGCGGATCGCCTTCGATGCGCTCGCGATAGGCGGCACGGAAGCGGGTGATCGCCGCCTCGTCGACCGGAAACTCGCGCGCCGGCAACAATGATATGCGTTCTATCTTTTCGCTGGTGCGCTGGGTTTCCGGGTCGAAGATCCGGATCGAGTCGATCTCGCGGTCGAACAGGTCGATGCGGTAAGGTTGGTCGCTGCCCATCGGGAACAGGTCGAGCAGGGAACCGCGCACGGCGAATTCACCGTGCGACATGACCTGTGAGACACATTGGTAACCTGCCTGTTCGAGGCGCAGACGAAAGGCGCCGAGATCGAGGTCATCGCCGACGTCCAGCAGCAGGCTGTTGGCGTCCAGGTATTCGGCGGGCAGCAGGCGCTGCATCAATGTGGCGACCGGTACCACCACGACGCCGCGCTTGAGACTGCGCAGACGATGCAGCGTCAGCAGCCGCTGCGAAATCAGCTCCGGCAGCGGCGAGAATACATCGTAGGGCAGTGTCTCCCAATCGGGAAATCCCAGCACCTCGATGGTGTCGTCGTCGAGGAAGAAACAGACCTCTTCCATGAGCCGGGTGGCGGCCTGCACGTCGCGGGTGATCACCAGAAGCGGCGCGTCGGCCCTTCCGACCGCATGGGCGATCGCATAGCCAACGGCGGCGCCGGTGCAGCGGCCCCAATGAGTCAACGGCGATTTACTTGTAGGGAGGGGAGGTACTGCTACGCTCACTGAATCAGATCGGTCGGAATGATCCGCGCATTTTCGCATAAGCCCGACGCGCTCGCCCCATCGAAATGCCGATGATTCTCACCGCGCGCTTGACTTCTGATTGTGGACATACATACTGGTTGGTATGTTCAGCCCCTCGGCACGGCGATGATTCCTTCAGCGAAACCGGGCGAAGACAAGAACCCACTCGAGACGCGGCGCTTGCTGCTCGAAGCGGCTGCGCGCGAGATCCACATGCACGGCTTTCAGGCCGCGAGTCTGTCGCGCATCCTGTCCGAAACCGGTGTGACCAAGGGTGCGCTCTACTATCATTTCCCCAGCAAACTCGACCTGGGATACGCCGTTGTCGACGAATATTTCGGGCCTACCTTGCACCTCGCGTGGATCGAACCCCTGCAGCAGCCCGATACCGACCCCGTTCAAGCCTTGATCGAGGTGATCCGCAAGACCGGCAACCGGATGACGATCGCTGAGTTGTCGTTGGGCTGCCCGGTCAACAATCTTGCCCTGGAGATGTCGCCGGTCGATGCAGGATTTCGTGAACGCCTCGAACAGTTGTTGGACGAATGGCGGGCCGCGATTGCGCAGGCGCTCGAACGCGGCCGCGATTTCGGCAGCGTATCCCCGTCGGTCGACGTGGATTCGGCGGCGGCGTTCATCGTCGCCTCACTCGAAGGCTGTGTCGGCATGGCGAAGAATGCGCAGAGTCGGAAACTGTTGGTGGCCTGCGGTAAAGGCCTGATCGACTACCTGCAATCGTTGCGCAGCCGCGGCTGAACAAAGGAAGGAAGCCAGTACTCATGAACGAAGCCTTTTTCGCCGCCTTGCTGCGTTATCGCTGGTGGGTTGTGCTTGCGACGCTTGTCGTGGTCGCCGTGATCGGTTCCGGCATCCGCCTGATTTCCTTCAGCAACGACTACCGGATGTTCTTCAGTCCGGAGAATCCACAGCTGCAGGCGTTCGAGTCACTGCAGGATACCTACACCAAGAACGACAATGTGTTGTTCGTGATCGCGCCGAAAAACGGACAGGTGTTTACGCGCGAGACACTGGCCACGGTCGAATGGCTGACCAAGCAGGCCTGGCAGATACCGTATTCCATCCGCGTCGACTCCATCAGCAATTTCCAACACACCAGTGCGGAAGGTGACGACCTATTGGTGCGCGACCTGGTTGTGGATGCGCCGCAACTCAGCGACGCCGACCTCGAGCAAGCGCGGGATGTTGCGGTCAACGAGCCGTTGCTTGTCAACCGCCTGATATCGCCCGACGCGCGCGTGACCGGCATAAACGTAACGATCCAGTTGCAGGAAAAGAAGCTAACAGAAGTGCCCGAGGTGGCCGCCTTTGCCCGCGATCTGGTCGCCCAGGCCGAAGCGCGTGATCCGAATATCGATGTGCATCTGACCGGCATGGTGATCATGAACAACGCCTTTCCCGAGGCGTCGCAGAAGGATATGAAGACCCTCTATCCGCTGATGTTCGCGTTTATCCTGGTGCTGTTGGCCTTGATGCTGAAGTCGACCTCGGCGACCGTGGCGACGATGCTGGTGATCGTCACGACCATCATCTGCACGATGGGTCTGACCGGCTGGATGGGCATACAGATGAGCCCACCGACGACCAGCGTGCCGGTCATCGTCATGACCCTGGCGGTGGCCGATTGCGTGCATATCCTGGTGATCTTCCTGCATGGCATGCGCCGCGGTCTCGACAAGCAGGCGGCCATGATCGAAAGCCTGCGGATCAACCTCACGCCGGTGTTCCTGACGTCGCTGACCACGGCGATCGGTTTCTTGAGCCTGAACTTCAGCGACGCCCCGCCGTTTCGCGATCTGGGCAATATGTCGGCCATGGGGGTCATGGCGGCGTTCTTCCTGTCGATCTGGTTCCTGCCGGCACTGATGATGATACTGCCGCTGCGCGTCAAGCCGGTGCCGGAGGAGCACGACGGTGGCATGGAACGATTTGCCGAATTCGTCATTCGCAATCGCAACCGCCTGTTCTGGGTGATGGCGATACTGATCGTCGGATTGGTATCGCAGTTGCCGCGCAATCAGCTCAACGACATCTTCGTCGAATACTTCGATGATGAAGTGCCGTTTCGTGCAGACACCGAGTTCGCCACTGAGAATCTCACCGGCATCTACCTGATCGAGTATTCGCTGCCTGCCGGCGCAGACAAGAAGATATCGGATCCGGAGTACCTGCAGCAGGTCGAGGCGTTCGCCGATTGGTATCGGCAGCAGCCGGGCGTGCTGCACGTCAACGTGCTCACCGACATCATGAAGCGCCTCAACAAGAACATGCACGGCGATGATGCGGATTGGTACCGCTTGCCCGACGACAACGAACTGGCCGCGCAGTACCTGCTGCTGTACGAGTTTTCGCTGCCGTTCGGGCTCGACCTGAACAACCAGATCAACGTCGCCAAGACCGCGACGCGGATGACGGTCACGCTCGATACCATCTCTACCGAGTCCATGCTGGCGATGGAGGCGCGTGCCAAGCAATGGTTGCAAAACAACACGCCCGATCACATGCACGTCGATGGGGCCAGCTCGGCGATCATGTTCGCCCACATCGGGCATCGCAACGTGCGCTCGATGCTCAAGGGCACCACGATCGCCCTGCTGCTGATCTCTGCAATCCTGCTGGTAGCGCTGCGTTCCTTGCGTATCGGTCTGCTCAGTGTGATCCCGAACCTGGTGCCGATCGGCATGGCTTTGGGGTTATGGGGCATGTTGGTCGGGCAGGTGGGGCTGGCGCTGTCGGTTGTCGCCGGCGTGACCATCGGTATCGTGGTCGACGACACGGTACATTTCCTCAGCAAGTATGTGCGCGCCCAACGTGAGCGTGGCTTGTCGCCCGAGGATGCGGTGCGCTACGCATTTTCGACGGTCGGCACGGCCTTGTGGGTGACCTCGCTGGTATTGGTGGTGGGCTTCGGTATCCTGGCGCTGTCGGCGTTTGAGCTCAACGCGGGGATGGGTCTGTTGACCGCCATCACCATCGGCCTGGCGTTGTTAGCCGACTTCCTGTTCCTGCCACCGTTATTGATGAAATTTGGAGGTATCGCCCATGAAGGTGCGCCCGCTGTTGCTCGCACTTAGCCTGACCACGGCGCTGCCGGCGCTGGCCGACGAGGCCGCCGACAAGGGCCTGGAAATCGCACAGGAGGCCGACCGGCGCGACACCGGCTACCATGATTTCAAGGCTGAGTTGACGATGTTGTTGCGCAACAAGCAGGGTGAGGAAAGCTTGCGGCACATGCGCACGAACTCGCTTGAGGTCGACGACGACGGCGACAAGACCATGATCATCTTCGACCAACCGCGCGACGTGCAGGGTACGGCGCTGTTGACGTTCTCGCACAAGGTCGAGCCCGACGATCAGTGGCTCTACCTGCCGGCGCTCAAGCGCGTCAAGCGCATATCGTCGCGCAACAAGTCGGGGCCGTTCATGGGCAGCGAGTTTGCCTATGAAGACCTGGCGTCTCAGGAGGTGGAGAAATACACCTATCGCTTCATCAAGGACGACGAGCTCGACGGTGAAGCCATGTTCCTGCTCGAACGCGATCCGGTCGACGAGAATTCGGGCTACACGCGCCAGTTGGTATGGATCGACAAGGCTGAGTACCGGCCGATGAAGATCGAGTTCTACGACCGCAAGAACAGCCTGTTGAAGACCCTGATGTTCAAAGGCTATCAACAATACCTCGATCAGTACTGGCGGGCCCGCGAGATGTTCATGGAGAACCATCAGACCGGCAAGAGCACTTTGCTGACGTGGAAGCAGTACGATTTTCGTGTCGGCCTGGAAGATTCCGATTTCACGACAAACAGCCTGAAGCGCGCCAAGTAACCATGCGGTGGATGAGGGTGCTGGTGGCGGTACTCGCCTGTGGGATGGCGCCGGCCTATGCCGACGTGAGAGGCGAGGTGGCGCTCGAAGGCAGGCTGTTTACCCAATCGCCGCTCGATGATCGCCAGCAAGAAGGCAATCTTTCGCTCAGTGGCGAGGTTGAGTATTACACCACCTGGGATGATGGGCGCCAGAGCTTCACCTTCAAGCCATTCGGCCGACTCGACCAGCACGATGACGAACGCACCCACATCGATCTGCGCGAAGCGGTGTGGATATTCCATGACGACGGTTTCGAGTTTCGAGCGGGCGTCAACAAGGTGTTCTGGGGCGTGACCGAGGTCTATCACCTGGTCGATATCATCAACCAGACGGACGTCCTCGAAAATCCGGACGGCGAACAGAAGCTCGGTCAGCCGATGCTCAAGGTATCGCTGGAGCGCGACTGGGGAACGCTGGACGTGTTTTTCATGCCGCTGTTTCGTGAACGCCGTTATCCGTCGGTCGATGGCCGGCCACGCACCCAACCACGCATTGAGCATGACCTGACCGAGTACGAAAACGATCGCGAGGAATACTACCCCGACGTTGCGGTGCGTTGGTCGCGCTACCTCGGCGACTGGGATGTGGGCGTCGCCTATTTTCACGGCACCGGACGTGAACCCACCTTGGTACCCGGTATCGACGACGGTGAGCTGGTGCTGATTCCGCGCTATGAGATCATCCATCAAGCAAGCATCGATCTGCAGGGCGCCGTCGGCGACTGGCTGTGGAAGTTCGAGGCATTGCACCGCAAGGGGCAGGGGCCATCGTTCTCTGCATTCACCGGTGGGTTTGAATACACCTTCTACGGCCTGTGGGAAGGCGCCAGCGACCTGGGCGTATTGGCCGAGGTGATGTGGGACGAACGCGGCGACGAGGCGACCACGCCATTCAACCGGGATTTGTTTCTCGGTCTGCGCTGGGTCGCCAACGATGTCGACGGCACCGAAGTGCTGACCGGTGTGGTCAGCGACTGGAACAACGGCTCACGCTTCTTCAACCTCGAAGCGAGCCGCCGGTTCGGCAACGATTGGAAACTCGGTGTACAGGCACGCCTGTGGAGCCACGTCGATTCGGAAGATCCGACCTACAGCCTGCGTCAGGACGATTACGTCGAGGTCAAGCTCACCCGCTATTTCTGACCGGCAGTCGTCGGTGATTCAGCGAATCTCGTCGGTGGTATAGCGCTTTTCGTGCATCTGCGGAATGACCAGCCCGTAACCGCGCTGCTGCCAATAGGCGACCTCGACCATCGCAGACGGCACGATGTCGACGAAGTCGTAGAAGGTTTCGGCGTCGTAGTCGTAGTCGTTCGCGGCGATCCCGCAGACGCGGAACTTCACGCCCAGACTTGCGTAATAGCGCATGCGTTCTACGCTATCCCGGTACTTTTCGTAATTGTGTTTGGCCAGCGTCACGATCTCGGTGCCGTGAATGACCACGACAATGTCGAGGAACTCGGGCGCGAGGTCGTAAGGCTCTTCGAGCAGCGGATTCATATAAGACCGAATCCAATGCAAGCCGTTGCTGATATGCCTTGGATCGGCGAAAAAGAAATCGAAGACGACCTTGGGGTCGCCATATTCGGGAAAGACCGGTTGTGCGCTATCGACGGACATCGGTGACAACAGCAACAAGCCGGCAAACGCATACGACCTGGTCATGGTGCGGTCTCTTTTGATTTGCGCCTGCCATCAAGTGTAGTCGCCTCGTTGACAGGTGTATGGTTATCGACAGAATAGGGACCAGAACACAGGGAGCGCTTGATTGAGCCATCACCGCGACAATACGCCGAGTTGCCAGCAGATAATCGACAGCTTTGCTGATCCCTACCTGCTGGTTGGCACCGACTACCGGATCGTGGCGGCCAATCGCGCGTTCGTCGAAACCTACGATACGCAGGCACAAGGCGTCGTCGGCCGCGATTGCCGTGCGGTGTCGTGTCGTCTCGAGACGTCGAGCGATGGCGATGCCGGTCCCTATATTGTTGAGCACGTGCTGCGCAGCGGCGAACGGATGCGGGCAATCGAGCAACACCAGCCGGGTGACGGCGAGGTATTGCGAGTCCAAGTGACGACCAGTCCGATCTTTGATGACGATGGCGAACTGCAGTACGTCGCGCAGATGTTCACTGCGCTGGGTGAAGCGAACGATACCGAACTGCTGGTGGGCAAATCGCGCGCCATTGCCGAATTGCGCGCACAGCTGGAGCGGGTTGCAGCGACACCGACCACGGTTCTGTTGCTCGGTGAGAGCGGCAGCGGCAAAGACTGCACGGCACAGTATCTTCATCAGGCCTCGAACCGTTGTTGCGGGCCTTTTTTGACCGTCGATTGCGCCACTCTGAGTCCTGAAAAGACAGAAGCGGAGCTGTTTGGCAATCAGCACGATGGTTCATTGGGATTCTTCGGTCAGGCCGACGGTGGCACCCTGTTCATCGATGAGATCGGCGAGCTGCCGATTACGCTGCAGAACCGATTGCTGGGTGTTTTGGAGCGTGGCGAAATCAAGCCGGTCGGCAGCGACAGCTACCGCTCGGTCGATGTGCGCGTGGTGGTCGCCAGCAATCGCGATCCGGGTGATCTGGTGGGCGAAGGCAAGCTGCGCAAAGACTTGTATTATCGTTTGACGGCGTTTCCGGTGCGTATTCCCGCCTTGCGGCACCATATCGAGGACGTGCCGCTGCTCGCCGAGTTCTTCCTGCGTCAACTCGATTCCGGCGTGCAGCAGTTGCCGTTGTCTGCCGAGGTCGTTGCGCACCTGATGGGTTACGACTATCCGGGCAACGTGCGCGAGCTGCGCAACGTGATAGAGCGCGCGATCATTTATGCCGCTGGCGAGCCGCTCGGCACGCAACACCTGGTGTTCGACCGTGACCTGTTCGGCACGAGCGATGTCGAACCGCCGCAAGAGACGACGCCGTCCGATGATCGCCTGCTGATGCGACGCGGTTACCGCCCGGGTAAGGCCGAGATGGTCGCCGTGTTGCGCGAATGTCGCGGCCACCGTGCCAAGGCTGCGCAGCGCCTGGGCATGAGTGAGCGAACGCTGTATCGCTACCTGAAAACGCTGCGCGAAGACTGATCGGTTATCCGCTCAGCGCAAAAAAAACGGCGACCGCATTGGCCGCCTGAATATCGCACGAGGATGATACTTTTCCGCGGGCTCACATCGCTCGGGACAATGTGAACCCGACCGGAATCAGGGTTTGACGGTACTCAGTCCGAGGACTTCCCAGTCCTGCATGCCGCCGCGGTACCACTTCAGCTTGTCAGCCGGGTAACCGAAACGCAGCAGCGTTTTGATGTTCTGCGGCGATTGGCCACACCACATACCGTTACAGAACATCACCAGCGTCTTGGCGTCGCTGAAGTCCCACAGGCCTTCGAGCTCTTTCGCACCGAATTGCTGGGTAAGGATCTCGGCGATCGAGATCGGGTCGGCGCCCTTCGACGGATTCAGTTTGGTCCAGGGCAGATTGACGGCGCCTGGGATGGTGCCTTTAGCGACCCAGTCGGATGTACGCGAGTCGATCAACAGGATGCTGTCATCGCCTTCGGACATCTTCTTCACGTACTCGATCACTTCCAGTTCACCGATGGTTTCAACACCCGGTGCGAGTTGTGAAGGTTGGATGCAGAAAGGAGGGCAGGCGCGCGAGGTTTTGGCAAATGCCGGATTCACCGTGGCCTTCTGGTCCTGGTTGCGCATGATGGTGACTTTCTCACCGTTGACGGTACCTTCGAATTTCTGCATCGAGCGGGTGATGCCGACGGCCAGGTCATCGGCCATGACGTTCGCGCTGAGAATGACGCTCAGGAGCGTGGTGGACACAGAAAACAGTTTGCTGAATTTCATTTCGCGGTTATCTCCCATGGGATTCGGCTGGTCAGATTGTTGTTATAGGCTAGCGGTTGTCGATGTGGCTGTCGGCGTTTATTCGCAATCGGGTTCTTCTTCGCCCGAGCCGCCGGCCTTTCCGTCTTTGTCTTTATCGTTCGTATTGTCGTCGGCCCAGACAGCGCGATCGGTCGCGCAGGCATTCATGCCGAACGCGATGGCATTCGACTGCCAGACCATCGTGATGCCTACCGCCAGCATCAGCAGTAACGTAAAACGCATGAAACCTTGTTCCTCCTTTGGTATTACCCTTTTTCACAGTGCGGGCTCTTTTCGGCCCGTCGCTGCGCGATGTGCACACTACTTTTTATTGGGCAAGTAGCTCTGCATCGCTTATGACGCCTGTACTATAGCCTATTAGCGGCAAACTTCCTATGGCTTAATTTAACGCTAATTTACTGAATTTACTCATAAAAATGGCGACATATGACAGACTTTGACAGGCAAATCCGGCAGTCGTGGCAGATATGGCATAAAAGGGTGGCACGAAGGATTCTCGCAGGACCGCTGCTCGCTGTGCTCGCGATGGGTTTTTTTGTGCCGGGCGAGGCCGGTGCGGATGACGCCCTGATGGCCGAACCTGACCGGGCGCGCGAGCAACGCATGGATGCAGAGATCCGCGACGCGATTCTCGACGGTCAGCCGCTCGACTTGGAAACCAAATACGGACGCTCGTTTCTGGCCATCTACACCGAGGCGAGCGAGACGCCGGCGCGTGGCACGGTCGTCGTGCTGCATGGCCGTGGATTTCACCCGGACTGGCAGACGGTGGTGCATCCGCTGCGCGTCGGATTGACCGAACATGGGTGGAATACGCTGTCGATCCAGCTACCGGTGTTGGACAAAGAGGCGAAGTACTTCGACTACCTGCCGGTATTCGCCGATGCGATGCCACGTATCGAGGCGGCGATCGCCGCAGCGCGCGAGAGATCAGCGGGGCAAGTGGTGCTGTTGGCTCACAGCTGCGGTTCGCACATGGTGCAGCATTGGATGCTGACCCGCGGTACAGCGGCAACCGACCAGTTCGATGCGTTTGTCGGAATCGGTATGGGTGCAACGGACTATGGTCAACCCATGCAGGAGCCGTTTGCACTGGATCGCCTGTCGGTACCGATTCTCGATGTGTACGGCGATCACGATTACCCGGCGGTGCAGCGTCTGGCGAAGGATCGACTTGCCGCGATCCAGGCAGGTGGCAACGACAAGAGCAGGCAGATCGTCGTACCCGGCGACCACTACTACGTCGATCACCAGGACGAACTGGTCGACGCGGTAGCGGCGTGGTTGAACGAACTCTGAGGTAGCGCCGGATCAGCCGCGCTCGAGGCGGGTCCAGACCTGGCCGTCCTCGACTTTGACCGGATAGGTGCAGATCGGCTCGTCTGCCGGTTCATCCAGCGCCTCACCGGTATTCAGATCGAAGTAACTGCCGTGCAGTGAACACTTGATCTTCGAGCCCTTGATGCAGCCCAGGGCCAATGAGTAGTCCTCGTGGCTGCACATCTCATCGATCACATGCAGGCGGCCTTCGGCATTCACCAGCAACAGCCGCCGGCCGTCGAGTTCGAAGGCCTTCATCTGGCCGACGGCCAGTTCGTCTGCGCCGGCGATCGGCTGCCAATCGTTACTCATGCCTTACTTGATCCGCGCCGCAGCCTTGCCGCTGTCGAGTGCTGCACGCACCAGCTCACCGGCAGTGGCCAGCGAATCGGCCTTGCCCAGGTGCTGCAGTACAACGGCACCGCTGTAGACGAGCGAGTCGTAGGTCGGGCCTTTCTCGCCCTGCAATGCGGCCACGCCATAGTCGGCTGCTTTCTTCGCCGCGGCATCGACGTCGGTCAGCGCAATCGCGCCTTCACCTTTTTCGGTCTGTGGCACGTCGGATGGAATCGGCACTGCACGATTTTCCTGCTCGATGTTGAGCATCGACGGTTCGATGTCATAGCCGACCTCGTCGCCGCCATCGGTGTAGGCGAAGTACTTGCCGGACTGGCGCAGTGAAGGGATCACGCCGCCTTCGACACCGCGCACGATGATCGCCGAATCGAAACCGGCCAGGCGGGCGAGATCGGCATACACGGGCGGGTAGGGTTTGTGTACATAGCCGGTGACGAAATGCGTCTTCTGGCGACCGACGATCGGGCTTGCGAGTACCTCGACGGTGGTGATGACCGAGCGTTTGATCATGCGCTGGCGCAGTTCGATCAGGTCGTGCAGGCCGGGTGCATAGTTGGCCTGGTCGACATAGGCCCAACCGATTGCCGGATCGCCGAGGCGTGCTGCGGCGGCATTCGAATCGAGATCGACATCGATGCCGGCGGCGGCCAGCACGTGGCGGTGGGTAACGCCGTACTTGGGGCCGACCGCGTTCAGGCCATGGCTGAACGCAGGGATGCCGCACTCGGCAAGCAGCGGCGCGAGAAATGGCGAGGCCGGAATCGTGCGGTTGTAGCCGTCGTAGGGATCGGCGATGTCGACCACCTCGTTGACCGGCGCAGTCGCCACCTTGCGCGTATCGAGGATGGCCTGCAGCACGCCGCGGTTTTCATCGCGCGTTTCGCGTTTCATGCGCAAGGCAATCAGGAAGATGCCCGCGCGTACCGGGTCGATCTCGCCGTTGAGCACGCCCTGCATGCCGAGGCGGGCCTCTTCCTGGCTGATATCTTTCGACAGGTCGGGCCCGGTGGCGATGCGCTGGATGATGGAGAACATCATCTGTTGAAGCTCCTCGGTGGTACCGGCAGACTCGGCGGCATTCATTAGCAACTCCTGATGCAGTGACCTGCGGAGTATAAATAACCGGTGAAATGGATCAACGGTTGGCGCATTGGTGAAATTCCGGCACGGCGCCCATCCGCCCAGCCAAATCGATCGAAGAATGGCCCGTTTTGCCGACGCGTGCCGGCGCTGCGTGCTGGGTCGACAGATCTTCAGTCGATGAAGCGCTTGGTCAGATCCGCGTAGGCGTCGATCCGGCGATCGCGCAAAAACGGCCAGATTCGGCGTACCGATTCGCTGCGCGCCATGTCGAGGTCGACCACCAACGTTTGCGCCGTTTCGCCGGCCTGGGCCAGCCATTCGCCCTGTGGTCCGGCAACGAAGGAGCTGCCCCAAAACTGGATACCCGGATCGTCTTGTTGCGGCGATGTCTCGAAACCGACCCGGTTGCAGCTCAGTACCGGGATGCCATTGGCCACCGCATGCGAGCGCTGGATGGTCAGCCAAGCGTCGCGCTGGCGGATGCGTTCATCACCGTCGTCACGCATATCCCAGCCGATGGCAGTCGGATACAGCAGCAGCTCGGCGCCGGCCAGCGCCATCAAGCGGGCGGCCTCCGGGTACCACTGGT
>MWSD01000115.1_pt1 | contig 16135 bp, 14 predicted proteins | sample 1021921 | NCBI WGS metagenome assembly MWSD01 (sample SAMN06338133, study PRJNA374545) | mollusc metagenome | biome: marine bay; material: sediment; isolation source: gill 40 cm from animal B | host: Kuphus polythalamius | place: Philippines: Mindanao | collected 2011-09-12 | reverse complement strand
CCGAAGTCCATCAGGCGTGCCACGCGACCTTCGTACACCTTGCCGACTTCGACATCTGCGGTGATCAGCTCGACGCGCTTGCGCGCTTCGTCGCCGGCGCTCTTGTCGACCGAGAAGATCTTGACGGTGCCGTCGTCGCTGATGTCGACGGTGGCGCCGGTCTCTTCGGTGATCGAGCGGATGGTTGCGCCACCCTTGCCGATAACGTCGCGGATCTTCTCCGGATTGATCTTGAACGACACGATGCGCGGCGCATGCTCCGACATCTGCTCACGCGGTGCATTGATCGCCTTGTTCATCTCGCCGAGGATGTGCAGACGGCCATCTTTGGCCTGGGCCAGGGCGATTTCCATGATCTCGCGGGTGATGCCGTCGATCTTGATATCCATCTGCAGCGCGTTGACGCCGTCCTGGGTACCGGCAACCTTGAAGTCCATGTCGCCAAGGTGATCTTCGTCACCCAGGATATCGGTCAGTACCGCGAATTGATCGCCTTCTTTGATCAGACCCATTGCCACACCGGCCACCGGCGCCTTCAGCGGCACACCGGCATCCATCAGCGAAAGGCTGGTGCCGCACACCGAGGCCATCGACGACGAACCGTTCGATTCGGTGATCTCGGAGACGACGCGGATCGAGTACGGGAAGTCGGTCATGTCGGGCATGCAGGCCAGCACACCGCGCTTTGCCAGACGACCGTGGCCGATCTCACGACGCTTCGGGCTGCCGACGCGACCCAGCTCACCGACGCAGAACGGCGGGAAGTTGTAGTGCAGCATGAACGACTCTTTGCGCTCACCTTCGAGGGCATCGATGATCTGTGAATCACGCTCGGTACCGAGCGTGGTGACGACCATTGCCTGGGTTTCACCGCGGGTGAACAGTGCCGAGCCATGGGTACGCGGCAGCACGCCGGTACGGATGTAGATCGGGCGCACCGTCTTGGTATCGCGACCGTCGATACGCGGCTCACCAGCCAGGATACGACCCCGCACGGTGGTCTTCTTGAGCTTTTCGATCGCGCCCATCACGTCGCCTTCGTCGAACGCCGGCGTATCGCCACCGCACAACTGCTCCATCGCTGCTGCTTTGGCTGCATCGATGGCGGCGTAGCGATCCATCTTGTCGGCGATGGTGTAGGCGTTGCGCAGTGCATCGCCACAGGCCGATTCGACAGCTGCTTTCAACTCTTCGTTGGTCGCCACTTCCGGCAACTCGACGATCGGCTTGTTGACCTCGGCAGCCAGCTCTTTGACCGCGTTGATCACGACCTGCATCTGCTCATGGCCGAACAGCACAGCGCCGAGCATGACCTCTTCAGACAGCTGGTCGGCTTCGGACTCGACCATCAGCACGGCGTTTTCGGTACCGGCGACAACCAGATCGAGGTCGGTCGCGTCACCCAGGCCGGTCGGCCCGTTGAGGATGTAGTCGCCGTTCTTGTAACCGACGCGGGCCGCACCAATCGGACCCTGGAACGGCGCACCGGAGATCGCCAGCGCGGCCGACACACCGATCAGCGACGGGATCTCGGGGTCAATCTTCGGGTTGAGCGACTTGACCGTGCAGATCACCTGCGTTTCAGCGGTGAAGGTTTTCGGAAACAGCGGGCGGATCGGACGGTCGATCAGGCGCGACGTGAGAATTTCCTTTTCCGACGGCCGACCTTCCCGACGAAAAAAACCGCCGGGGATTTTGCCGGCGGCGTAGGTTTTTTCCTGGTAGTCGACAGTCAGCGGGAAGAAATCGCGCCCGCTGTCGAGGTTCTTGTCATATACCACGGTGACCAACACGACGGTGTCCGCCATATTGACCAGAACGGCCGCATCAGCCTGTCGGGCGATTTCGCCGGTTTCTAGCGTGACGGTGTGCTCACCGTATTGAAACGTTTTCGTAATCGGGGTCACTTGGAATTCCTCAAACCTTGGTGTGTGATCGCTTAGCGACGCAAGCCAAGACGCGCGATCAGTTCGCGGTAGCGTTCCACGTCCTTCGACTTCAGGTAGTCGAGGAGTTTACGACGCTGGTTGACCAGGCGTACCAGACCCTGGCGGGAATGGTGGTCCTTCTTGTGCGCTTGAAAGTGCGGCGTCAGGTCGGTGATCCGGGCCGTCATTGACATGACATTTCTCCTGTCATTCTGCCTTCGTGAGGTACCCAACAATGAGTTCAGGCTACCCCGGCGTTTGAAAAAACAGGACCGCATTGGTCCTGCGTGAAATTAAGGTCGCATATTCTCTCTCAAATTCGGCTCGCTGTCAGCCACCTGTCATGAGCCGTTTCGGTGCAATTCTGCCGTCGTCCTGTACCTGGCCGACCGCCAGGAAGTCGTCACCCTGGTAGACCCGCACCCAGCCCTCGGTCGGCGCCTTGGGCACCAGCAGCGGCTGGCCCTGTTTAAGATAGAAAGCCATGTCGGCGCTCACCTTGACCGCCGGCCAATCCGTCAGCGCGGTATCGATCGGCAGCAACAGCGCATCGAGCGCCTCACTACCCTGCTCGGCGGCTGCCTCGAGGGCCTCCATGGTGTGCATCGGATACCCCGTGTAGGGGCCGACCCCGGTGCGGCGCAGCGCCGTGACGTGGGCGCCGCAGCCCAGCGCCTCACCGATATCTTCGGCGAGGGTACGCACGTAGGTGCCCTTGGAGCAGTGAACGCTCAGTTCGAATTCCGGCAGGTCGATCTCGCCGAGTTCGAGCGCATGAATCGTGACTTTGCGCGGTTCGCGCTCAACCTCGACGCCCTGGCGAGCCAGTTCGTAGAGTCGCTTTCCCTGGTGCTTCAGCGCCGAGTACATCGGCGGCAGCTGTTCGATCTCGCCAAGGAACTTCGGCAGAACTTCGCGAATCTGCTCGGCCGATATCCCGTCGACCGGGCGTCGCTGCAGGATATCGCCCTCGGTATCACCTGTCGCCGTCGTCTCGCCGAGGCGCACGCGGAACCGGTAGTACTTGTCGGCATCGAGCAGAAAGGCGGAAAGCTTGGTCGCATCGCCCAGGCAGATCGGCAACATGCCGTCGGCCAGCGGGTCGAGGCTGCCGGTATGGCCGGCCTTGCGCGCATCAAACAGGCGCTTGACGCGCTGCAGGGCGTGATTCGAGCTCAGGCCCAGCGGTTTGTCGAGCAACAGAATACCGTTGACCGCGCGCCCGCGGTTGCGCCCACGACGTCCCATCAGTCGCCGTGCCCTTCGTCCTTGGCGATGGCGCTATCGATCAGCGAGGACAGACGCATACCTGCCTCGATGGACTTGTCGTAGACGAATGCCAGACGCGGCACGGTGCGCAGGTTCATCGTCTCGGCCAGACGGCGACGCAGGAATGACGCTGCCTTGTTCAATGCAGCCTCGGTTGCCTTGGCCTGTGACGACTCCATCTGGGTGAAGAAGACCTTGGCGTGCGACAGATCGCGCACGACGCGGACCTCCTGGATCGTGACACCGGCGATACGCGGGTCGCGCACCTCGTCGCGCAACAAGGTGGCGAGTTCACGGTGAATCTCAGCGCCGACACGCTCTTCCCGACCGAATTCCTGCATCTCGACTGCCCCGATGGACCGACTCAGATCTCGCGCGCGACTTCAACGCGCTCGAATACCTCGATCTGGTCTCCGGATTTGACGTCGTTGTAGTTCTTCACGCCGATTCCGCACTCGGTACCCGCCTTTACCTCATTGACGTCATCCTTGAAGCGACGCAGCGATTCGAGTTCGCCTTCGTAGATGACCACGTTGTCGCGCAACACCCTGATCGGGTTGTGACGCTTGACGGTGCCCTCGACGACCATACAGCCGGCAATCGCACCGAGCTTGGACGAACGGAACACATCGCGTACCTCGGCCAGACCGATGATCTCTTCCTTGATTACCGGCGACAGCAGACCGCTGATGGCCTTCTTAACGTCGTCGATCACCTCGTAGATGATGCTGTAGTAGCGCAGATCCAGACCATGTTCTTCGACGACGCGACGCGCACTGGCGTCGGCACGCACGTTGAAGCCGATCAGGATGGCGTTCGACGTAACCGCCAGGTTGGCGTCCGACTCGGTGATACCGCCGACACCGGATGCGACGATGCGCACCTTGGCTTCGTCGGTCTCGATCTTCAGCAGCGACTCTTTCAGTGCCTCGACCGAACCCTGCACGTCGGCCTTGACGATCAGGTTGACGTAAGCCACCTCGCCCTCGGCCATCTGCGAGAACAGCTGATCCAGCTTGGCGGCCTTCTGTTCGGCCAGACGCGTGTCACGGTGACGCACACGACGCAGTTCGGCAACTTCACGCGCCTTGCGTTCGTCTGCCAGCGCGACCAAGTCGTCACCGGCCGATGGCGCGGCCGACAGACCGAGCACCTGAACCGGGATAGACGGGCCGGCCTCTTTCACCGAGCGCCCGTTCTCATCGAACATCGCACGTACGCGACCGAATTCGGCGCCGGCGACAACCGAATCGCCACGATGCAGGGTGCCGGACTGGACCAGCACGGTAGCCACCGGGCCACGTCCCTTGTCGAGACTCGATTCGACGATAATGCCGCGCGCCAAGCCGTCGTGTACGGCGGTCAGCTCCAAGACCTCGGATTGCAGCAAGACTGCCTCGAGCAATGCGTCGACGCCCTCGCCGGTTTTCGCCGAGACCCGAATGAACTGGGTATCACCGCCCCAATCTTCCGGCACCACTTCCTCGGCCACCAGTTCCTGCATAACGCGGTCGGGGTTGGCCTCGGGTTTATCCATCTTGTTGACCGCAACCACGATCGGTACACCGGCGGCACGCGAGTGCTGGATGGCCTCTTTGGTCTGCGGCATGACGCCGTCGTCGGCGGCCACCACCAGGATGACGATATCGGTCGCCTGCGCACCGCGTGCACGCATCGCCGAGAAGGCGGCGTGGCCGGGGGTGTCGAGGAACGAGATCATGCCGTGGTCGGTATCGACGTGATAAGCACCGATGTGCTGCGTGATACCGCCGGCCTCACCGGCCGCCACGCGGGTGCGACGGATATAGTCGAGCAACGAGGTCTTACCGTGGTCGACGTGGCCCATGATCGTGACCACCGGCGCACGCGGCTTCAGCTCGCCCTGCTGCTCTTCTTCCGATGCCGCCAGGATTTCCTCTTCGACATCCTCTTCCTTCTGCGCAACGGCGTTGTGCCCCATCTCCTCGACCAGCAACATCGCGGTTTCCTGGTCGAGCGTCTGGTTGATGGTGACCATCATGCCCATTTTCATCAGGGCCTTGATCACCTCGCCGGCTTTTATCGACATGCGCTGCGCCAGGTCACCGACCGAGATACTGTCGGGCACCTGGATCTCTTTGATCACCGGTGCGGTCGGGCGCTGGAAACCGTGCTGGCCGTCGCCTGCGGCGGCAGCCGCCTCACGCGATGGCCGACGAGCACCTTTGCCGCGCTGCGCGCGTTTTCCGGACGCCACATGCAGCTCGCGCCGTCCATGACGACCGCGCTCGGCACTGTCACCTTCTTCGTCACGTCCACCGCTGCGCTTGGCCTTCTTGGCCGGCGCACTGCGACGAGGTTCTGTCGCTGCGGCAACCTCCTGCTGCGCGCGCTGCAGTTTCTCAGCTTCCTGGCGCGCCTCTTCCTCGGCCTGACGGCGCGCTTCTTCTTCAGCAGCGATCCGCGTCTCTTCCGATTTGCGACGTTCGTCCTCTTCAGCCTGACGCCGGGCCTCTTCGGCCTTGCGACGCGCCTCGGCCTCTTCCTCGGCCTGGCGACGCTGCTCAGCCTGCTCGGCGAGCGCGCGCTTGGCTTCTTCCGCCTGGCGCAGCAGTTCTTCCTGCTTCGTGGCGTCTTCGTCTTTCGGCTTGACGACGGTGCGTTTGCGACGTACTTCGACACTGACCGTTTTGCCGGTACGCGCTGCCGGCGTGCGCGCGGTAGCGCGGCCGCTGGCCGGCTGGTGCAGTTCGGTCGTCGTCTTGCGCTTCAGCGCAATCTTGCGACCACCGCCACCGGCTGCTTCTTTTTTGCCATGACTACGACGCAGGTGGTTCAGGAGGTCCATTTTCTCCTGTTCGGTGATGACGTCTTCGGCAGTCGCTTTCGCGATGCCCGCGTCACTGAGCTGCTTGAGCAGCCGATCCACCGGTATACCAACATCGGAGGCGAGTTGGCTGACCGTGACTTCACTCATATTCGATCCCCTTTACTCGGCACTCTCTTCAAACCAGGGTGCACGCGCGGTCATGATCAATTGTCCCGCACGCTCCTCATCCATTCCGTCGATCTCCATCAGTTCGTCGATCGACTGTTCCGCAAGGTCTTCCATGTTAACCACGCCACGTGACGCCAGTTGGTAGGCCAACTTGCGATCCATGCCGTCCATCGTCAGCAGGTCTTCCGCCGGCTCTTGATCGCCGAGCACCTCTTCGTTGGCGATGGCGCGCGTCAACAGGGCGTCCTTCGCACGGTTGCGCAGCTCGTCGATGATCTCCTGATCGAATTCCTCGATCGCGGCCATCTCCGCGTCTTCGACGTAGGCGATTTCTTCGATGTTGGTGAAACCTTCCTGCACCAGGATCGCCGCCACTTCTTCGTCGACATCCAGCTGCTGCATAAACTGCTCGATGTAGGCCTGCGCCTCGACTTCACTCTTCTCGGCGGCCTGCTCCTCGCTCATCACGTTGAGCTCCCAGCCGGTGAGCTGGCTGGCAAGACGCACGTTTTGACCGCCGCGGCCGATCGCCTGCGAGAGGTTTTCGTCTTTGACCGCGATATCCATGCTGTGGGCGTCTTCATCGACCACGATCGAGGTGACATCGGCCGGCGACATGGCATTGATAACGAACTGTGCCGGGTTCTCGTTCCACAGGATGATGTCGACGCGCTCGCCACCGAGTTCATTCGATACCGCCTGCACGCGCGACCCACGCATACCGACGCAAGCGCCGACCGGGTCGATACGCGGATCATGTGCGCGCACCGCGATCTTGGCGCGCAGACCCGGATCGCGGGCCGCACCGACGATCTCGATCAGTCCCTCGCCCACCTCGGGTACCTCGAGTTTGAACAACTCGATCAGCAGTTCGGGGGCGGTACGCGACACGAACAGCTGCGGACCGCGCTGCTCAGAACGCACGTCGTACAGGTAGCCGCGCAAACGGTCGCCGGCGCGCGCGGTCTCTTTCGGAATCACTTCGCTCTTCGGCACCAGGGCCTCGGCGTTGTTGCCGAGATCGAGCACGATCGAGCCCCGGTCGGCACGCTTGACGATACCGGTGATCAGCTCACCGACGCGATCTTCGAACGCCTCGACAACCTTGGCGCGCTCCGCCTCCCGTACCTTCTGTACGATGACCTGCTTTGCGGTCTGCGCAGCGATACGACCGAACTCGATCGACTCGATCTCGTCTTCTACATAGTCGCCGGGTTCGATTTCGGGTTGCTCGGCACGCGCCGCCGACAGCGTGATCTCGCCAATCGGATTCTCGAGTATCTGTGACTCGGCGTCGTCGACCACCAGCCAACGGCGGAAGGTTTCATAATCACCGGTCTTTCGATCGATGGCGACTCGCACCTCGATCTCTCCACCGTTCTTCTTCCGAGTTGCCGACGCGAGGGCAGCTTCGATTGCCTGAAAGATGATCTCTTTCTCGACGCCCTTCTCGTTGGATACCGCATCGACAACGAGCAAGATTTCTTTGTTCATCGCTTCGCCTTCCGCCTAAAACTGAGGAACCAAACGGGCCGACGCCATCTGCGAAAACGGCAGCCTCACTGATTCACCATCCACCTGCATCAGCACGTCGTCGCCGTCTACGCCGACGATCGTGCCTTTGAAATTACTCCGGCCATTGAGCGCTGCGTTCAGTTTCACGCGCGCCACCTGCCCGGCAAACCGTTCAAAATGCGCTATCTCGAACAGGGGGCGATCCATACCCGGCGAGGACACCTCGAGCGCATATTCGCCCTTGATCGGATCCTCGACATCGAGCACGCCGCTCACCTGGTGACTGACCTTCTCGCAGTCGCCCAGACCGACACCGTTTTCGCTGTCGATGTATATCCGCAGCAGATGCCCAGCCTTGGGACGCGACAGATACTCAACGCCCACCAACTCGTAGCCCAACGCATCGACCGCGCCTCGCACCAGATCTGCGAGAAAGGGTGGTGCCTTCTGCATGCTCAATCCCGTCAACCGCCCAAAAACAAAAAATGGGCCTTAGGCCCATTCCTGAATCATTACCCCGAACACACGTCGCTCGGTGCATCGCGATACAAAAAAACCCCATCAACGGGGCTTTCCAGGACGCGGCCCCTGTTCGAACCGCCACTGCCTCCGACCTTGCGGTCCCGATGACAGCGCCCGAATTCTATGCAGAAACCGGCGTTCCGTCAAATCAAACCTTAGATAAATATACTCAGTGATGACGACGGTCAGAAGAATATCCGGGCATCACTGCCCTGGCGGCCGCAACCAGCCGCTTGGCGTCGTCAAACTCTGCGTCGCTCATCTGCGAGGCGACGACGCGGCGCAGCTTTTCGGCATCGGCATCGCCGCGCTCCACTGCCTGGGTCAGCCAGAAGTAGGATTGCACCAGATCGGGCTCGACCCCACGACCTTCGGCATAGATCAAGCCCGCGGCATATTGCGCGTCCAGATCGCCCTGTTGCGCTTCATCGATCAGGCGTGCGGCCATTTCCGGATCGTTGCGCAGCAGCGTCAGCCCGCTCAGATCTGCCATCGTCATCTCCCGGCCCAGACTGCTCCCGGGCGATCAACTGTAGAAGCCTCATTCTACGTCAATCGAACGTGAGCATGGTCTCCATCTGCGGGCCGAGCTCCTCGGCCATGTCGCGGACATCGCCGCCGTACATCTCGGCCATGACCTTGAGGTTCATCATCGAGATGTAGGTCTTGCCGTCGGATTTCTCGTAGACCGCGATGGTGCAAGGCATCATGGCGGTCAACTGCTTGTACTCGTCTTTCAACAGCAACTTGGCCGCCGCTTTGGGTTCGCACATCTTCAGTACGCGATTCGGGCCGATATCGGTGCCGGTGACTTTTTTCAGGTTGCGTTGAAAATCAACCTTCCACTTCGACGGCACCTTCCACCCCAACTCCTTGGCGTTGGCTTCGAGGCGTTCGAGCGTCTCATCGAATCCAAGGGGGCTTTGCACCTCGACCAGCATGTTGATCGGTTTGCCGTTGCCTGCTTCCTCCCCTGCCACTGCCATGGTGCTCAGCAGCAGCGATCCCATCGTAACCAGACTCAGCAGCCATGCAGATGCCGTGCGTTTCATCATCTTCTCCCCCTTTGAGCGTCGAAACGACATGTGTGGCGGCAATCAACCGCCAGAAATATTTCTTGTTAATTGGTCGACCCGATCGATCTCGCGGGTGATCTTGGCGTCACCCGGCGATCTCGTCGGCGGCTAACGATAGCGGTATCGAAAGTGCCAACCCTTGAGCTGAGACAAGTTCAGTACAAACAATTGGCGCGGGCAAAAGCCGAATGTGAAAACCAAACAGCTGAAAAACCCCTTCTCAATCATCATGCTAACGCATATACGTCTAAGTTAATTCCTTTTTTAACCAATCACTTATATATCATCTAACCCTTCCTTTCCGAGCCGTGCAGCGGTATCTTTCGTTTGCCGACAGGGGGCCGGGCGTCAACAGTGAACAGCACTGTGGAGTACCGCGCCTCCGTCCCCAAACGAACTGCGACCCCAGCCGTACCGTTTCGCCGTTTCGCACAAGACGATGAACGCCCCGCTCGGCCAACAACGGTGTCTACAGATAAATCTCATCCGGAGACTTGGGGATGGCGGAACTCTCTCACGAGCAGCGCAAACGATCACTCGAAGCAACACCAAAGGCGACCTGGGCCCTGATCCTATTGGTCGGTTTAGCGATGCTGGGCGGCTGGATATTCCTGTTGTTCAGTCCTCTGGGCAGTGCTGGCGCACCGTTTTAAAACGATATTGCCAAGCGCTGTTTTCTACACTTGACGACAACGTTGCACGCGCAAAAGCGGAACGCCTCGGGCGCAACTTGTCCATGCAATCAAAGCATTATTTGCTTTAGCCCAAATAACCTTTATTGAAGTACTGAGATTTTCGGGCCAGAATGAGGGCGTTTGCGTTGTGATACGCAAACGTAAAGGCGAATCCGGCAATACAACAATCAACCGGGACTGCACGACCGGTATCTTCAAAGTGATCGCCTGCTAACAACAAAGATCGACGAGGTTGAGGTGTGCTGCGTGGGATATCGGTTGCGATAGCGGTCGCGATTATCGATGCCAGGATACAAACGTCACGAAACCCAGTGACGCCAGGCACGATGATGACGACCGCCGTCAATCAATCGATCCAACCATCGCACATTTGAATAAAGACCACCCTTCCATCAAAGAGACCTTAGGAGGAAATATGGGCTGCAATAAGAAGGCGCTTGTCGCGCTGATCGGCTCTGTCTTGATGGTCGGCGCCACCCAGGTGAACGCCGAACCCACCGCTACCATGTTGGCCAACACCTGTGCCGGATGCCACGGCACCGAAGGCAAGAGTGTCGGCCCCGCTTCACCCAACCTTGCCGGCATTTCGAAGGCCTACTTCATCGATTCGATGAACGGCTTCAAGAACGACGAACGCCCCGGCACCATCATGAACCGCATCGCCAAGGGCTATTCCGAGGCACAGATCGACGCGATGGCCGCTTACTTCGCCGGGCTGCCCGTTTACAAGGCCGAGGTACCGCACGACGCGGCCAAGGCCAAGATGGGTGCAGAGGTCTACGACAAGAGCTGCGCAAAATGCCACGACGAGAATGGCGCTCTGCCGGATGACGACGCCGGTATCCTCGCCGGCCAATGGCTGCCCTTCCTCGAGTACAGCATGGCTGACTTCCAGGGCGGACATCGCGAGATGCCCAAGAAGATGAAGAAGCAGGTAGAGAAACTCAGCGATGACGAAATCGCTGCCGTGTTGAACTACTTCGCCAGCCAGAAGTAATCAGGGGGATCAAGAACAATGGCAAATTTCACACGTAGAAAGTTCATCCAGGTTGCCGGCGGCGCAGCCGCCATCAGCACGCTCGGATTCCCTGCAATTGTCGGCGCGGCCGGTGGAAAAAAAGTGGTCGTTGTCGGCGGCGGTGTCGGCGGCGCGACGGCAGCCAAGTACATCCGTATGGCCGACTCTTCGATCGACGTCACGCTGATCGAACCCAACACCGAGTACTACACCTGCTTCATGAGCAACGAGGTGCTGTCGGGTCATCGCAAGATGGAATCGATCAAGGTGACCTACGATGGCCTGAAAGGTCACGGCGTCAACGTTGTGCACGACACAGTCACCGATATCGACGCGGCCGGCAAAAAGGTCATGACGGCCGGCGGCCAGACCTTCGAGTTCGACCGCTGTGTTGTCGCTCCGGGTATCTCTTTCCAGGACAACATCGAAGGCTACGACGCTGCCGCGATGGAAAAGATGCCGCACGCATGGAAGGCCGGCGAGCAGACCGTGCTGCTGCGCAAGCAGCTCGAGGCGATGCCCGACGGCGGCGTCGTCGCAATCGCTGCTCCGCCGAACCCGTTCCGCTGCCCGCCTGGGCCTTATGAGCGTGCCTGTCAGATCGGCATGTACCTTCAGGCGCACAAGCCGAAGTCGAAGCTCATCATCATGGACGCCAAAGACAAGTTCTCGAAAATGGGCCTGTTCAAGCAGGCATTCGAGCGCTATTACAAGGGCACCATCGAGTGGGTCGGTGCATCGGACGGCGGCAAGGTAACGCGCGTCGATGCGGCAACCAACACCTTGTATGTCGGTGACACCGCACACAAAGTCGACGTCGCCAACGTCATCCCGGCACAGAAAGCAGCAGCGATCGCCGAAAAGGCCGGCCTGACCAACGACGCAGGCTGGTGCCCGATCGATGGACGTTCGTTCGAATCCTCGATGCAGCCGGGTGTGCACGTGATCGGCGATGCCTCGGTGGCTTCCCCGCTGCCGAAGTCGGGCTACGCCGCCAACTCAGAGGCAAAAGTCTGCGCCGCTGCGATTGTCGAACTGCTCAACGGTCGCGAGCCGGGCGATCCGGCGCTGGTCAACACCTGCTACTCGGTTGTCGGCCCGAACGATGCCATCTCGGTCGCCATGGTCTACGACCTGCAGGACGGCAAGCTGGGCAAGGTTTCGGGCTCGGGCGGTCTGACGCCGTCAGACAGCAGCCCCGAGATGCGTTCCCGCGAGGTGCAGTACGCTTACAGCTGGTTCGAGAACATCAAGAACGACAGCTGGGGTTGATTCAGCCCAGAGCAATAGCTCACAAAGGGCCCTTCGGGGCCCTTTTTTGTTGGCTGAGTGCACGCCGCCACTGTTTCCGCACCGACAGTGCAAGCAGCGTTGCACACGCCGGCGGCTACTCAATGCGACGAATGCGAAACGGCAGCCGACCGAGCTTCGCTACGCCTGGTGCGCCGGCCGAGCGCAAGGCATCGCGCAGTCGCCTCGCCGGCAACGGTTCGTGGATGAACGCGCCCACAGCATTTTCATAGTCGGGCAGGCTCAGGTGAAACGCCCCGCCAAAACGGCCCGGCATAGCCTCCCGCAACTCCGCCGCGGCCGCGCGCAGCGCGCGCGTGCCGATGAAGTTCATCACCAGCACACCGTCGTCGCTCAGGTTGCGTGACAGCAGGCCCAACCATTTCTTATCCGCTTCGACGGCCCGCACCGGTTCACCATCCTGTTCGCCAAACAGGTCGTCGACGATCAGATCGAACGGCGGCCCACGGTACCGATCCAGCCAATCAACGGCATCGGCCTCGACCAGCTCGGCAATCTTTGGTGTGACACCGAAGAACCGGCGGGCGATTTCGATATGGGTCGGATCGAGCTCGACACCGACGATCCGCTCGGGCTGAATGAATTGCCGCAACAAGCGGACAATGGCACCACCGCCGACGCCGAGTACCAATACCCGTTGCACCCGATTCGACGGCCCCAAAAAGGCCGGTAGCAACAGCAGATTCCAGACCGTATCGCTAATCGGGTTCGCCGCATTGAACTGACTGTGAAACACACCGTTGGTGGTGGTGCGCGGCAGCTTACACGTCCTCATTGAGCGCTGCAGCCCGACTCGTGGGTGACGACCAAGCGTGAGCCGTTCAATGGTTTGTCGAACGATAGCTGTTGCGTAGCCGCTGCGCCTTTTACGGAAAAAACAATGCGGCTTGTAACTGTCAATCGTCTCATCAGGCTCGACGCACCGTTCAGCCGGATGAATATGCATCGACCATGGTGGACAGACCAGCGATCAATCAGGGCGCGACGGCGTGTCGCTATTGCAGAATACGCATTGAACGTTTCGGCCTGAGTACCATGAGATAGCCGCTAGTGACCATCGACCCTGCCCAACTGGCCGCTTTCCTGCCCGCGGTTGTTGCTTTGGTGGCATCACCTGGGCCGGCGACTCTAGGCCTGGCGGGCGCCGGCGCCGCTTTTGGGTTTCGCGCCGCGCGCCGCTTTCTCGGTGGACTGCTGTGCGGCGCAGCGATGACGCTGCTGATGGTCGGTAGCGGCGTGGCCGGTGCGATATTGGCGCAACCGCTTATCGGGCCGATACTGACGGTGGTCGCGATGTCGTACATGATCTACCTCGCCTACCGAATCGCCACCGCCTCTGCGCTTGGCCGGCATGCTACGCAACCGGAGGCGCCGGGCTTTGCTGCCGGCCTGCTGCTCGCGATGACCAACGTTAAAGCCTATGCCGTGTTCGCCGCCCTGTTTTCCGGATTCGCAGTGATACCCGACGATGCAGTGGACAACGCCTGGCTCAAGGGGCTGATGATCATGTCGATGCTGACCGTGATCGACTTCACCTGGCTCTATGCCGGCAGCACGTTGCGGCACTTTCTGCACGATCCCAGATTGTCACGCCGGATCAACCTATCGTTTGCCGTCCTGTTGCTGCTTTCGGTCATCTTTGCGGTAGCAATTTAGCATTGCGTGAGGCTGCGTCAGCAGTGTGACTTTGGCCAGCCAACTATTGATGGCGGTGGACAACAACAGCGTTTGTCATGAGTCGGACGAAAGCAGAGAGCGTCCCGCCGACCTCGGCATAGCGTGGACGCACTGCGCGGCTATCCACGATATCCGCCGTCAGTCGAACAAGCCTTTCACCGCGCCGCCGATACCCTTCAGCGCATCGCCGACGTCATCGGCAGCGCGTTCGATCACGTTGCTGTCTTTGCGCCGCACCGCGACGCGCTGTCGGCCCTTGGTGGCGAGTGTCAAGCACGGATTGTCTTCACCGCTGCCCAGTTCACCCAAACCCAGCAACACCGCCGGCGGAAACGAGATCACGCCGACCGCGGCCAGCAGCCCCCCTGCCTTGCGGGCCGCACCAAATTTCTCCGGGGTAAAGGTCGGTGAGGTCAGGCTACCGCCAACCTCCACCGGCACAGCGACATTCAGCGTGATGGACTTCGGCTCCGGTTTGAGGACGAGTTGCAGCCGCTCGGAGCGCAGATTGATCTTTCCCGTGCCGTATAGCGTCGAGTTCTCTGAATCGGCCAGCAACAGGCGACTGCTGGCAATACCTCTCGCAATCTTGAAGTCACCGACGGCGCAGTTCAGACGCGCGGACCGCGAATCGTCGCTGAACAACGAACCCAAGGCGGTGCTCAGGCCGCCGACCAGCGTATCGACGTCTTTCAGATCGGCACGGCCTTTGCCGATGATCCAGCGGCTCGTACCCTGCAGGCCGGCCATGATCTCTGCCAGCGAATTCCCTCGCCCGTGCACGTCGACGTGAAGCTCACCACGTGCATTCAGCCAAAGGTTACCGCTTTTCGACTGCAGGAGCGCACCGGCATCCAGGTTCTTGCCGGTGAACAACAATGCCGACCGGGGCGGCTCGACGGATGCATCGATAGTGAGCTGCGCCGACAACTGACCGCTGCCGAGCTGCGCAGCGAAGTCTTTGACTTCGAGCACACCGTCCTTCGTCATGATCTGCAGAGACACCCGATCGAGACTCAAGGATCCATTGACGAGCTTGCCGATCTGCACGCGAACGTCCGTCTCCAGCGTCGTCGGCACGCTCAAATCAAGCCTCTCGCTGCTGAACAGCTTTGCGCGTAAGCCCTGCGACGAGCGATCTGAAACGCCTTCGGCTGACGGTTCGATACGCACAACGTCGGTCGCGAGTTCACCGACAAGCTGTTGGCGATCCTCGTCGACCGTAAAGGACAGTTCGCCGCGGTAGGTACCGGCGCCGAGCTGAAGGTGGACTTCGTGCAAAGACAGCCCATTCGCCAGGATCTCCGGTGTGACGTCGCCGTCCGCCTGCTTGCGAGCGAGTGTGACGTTGGTGAAGGAAACAACGTCGATCTGCGGGACCACGCCACCGCCATCCCCGTCGACCGTCTGCAGCCCCCAGTTCGACTCACCGTCGGCGTTCGACTCTAGGAGCAGTGTTCCGTCTTCGATCTCGATACGCTGTATATGCACCTTGCCCGACAGCAAAGGACGCAAGGCCAGCTGTACTCTCAAGGTACCGACCCGCGCCATATGCCGGTCCGCTCCCCAGTCTGCGTTGGCCAGGGCGACACTACCGATCTCGAGCGTGGGATTCAGGGAAAGACGCAGATGCAGGTCACCCTCAATGATGAGTTGCCTGCCGATGAGCCGTTGCACTTCAGCGGCCAGTTCGTCTTTGTAGTCGTTGGGATCGAACGCGATCCCAATGATGACCAAAAGCGTCAGATTGCGAACCAGTCGCGCTTCCGACAACCTGCTGCGGAATAAAAAGCGCACTGTCATGAATTAACGGTGGTCGCGATGAACGGCGTTCACCTGTACAAGCGACGATAGTGAACTGGATATCGCATCGACTGCGCTTGCAAGGGCCAGGTTACCGACATCAACACCACCACCTGTCGCAGCCGCCCGCTCAACGCAAACAAGCGCACACCCACCCTGCCAAACCCATGTTGTCAGTTCGGCTTGGTGCTACAGGGTTCGATCAGAACCAACGCCGCCATCGGAACAGCAATACCTGCAGACCGGTAATCAACAGCAGCACGATCAGGATGTCGACAAACCCGCGCGGATTGTCGGCAAGCGGGATGCCTCCCACGTTGATGCCGAACAGGCCGGTCAGGAAT
>MWSD01000120.1_pt1 | contig 17456 bp, 11 predicted proteins | sample 1021921 | NCBI WGS metagenome assembly MWSD01 (sample SAMN06338133, study PRJNA374545) | mollusc metagenome | biome: marine bay; material: sediment; isolation source: gill 40 cm from animal B | host: Kuphus polythalamius | place: Philippines: Mindanao | collected 2011-09-12 | reverse complement strand
ATTAGCGCCGCCGTGCTGTGCGGTGTGATCGCCACGCCGCTGGCCTTTGTCACCGCCAGAGCATCGGGTGCCCATCGTGGGTGGTCCCTCGCGTTCGGACTCCTTCCCCTCGCCACGCCTCCGTACATCGTCGCCGCGATGGTCGATCGATCGATGCAGGCCCTCGGTCTGCCAACGCAGATCGCGCTCACCGACGGTGCCTGGTCAAACCTGCCCATTGCCCTGATCATCGCCTTCGCCCTGCACTACCTGCCTCTGGTCATGCTGTTGCTGACACTGCGACTCAACGCAACCGACCGGGCATTACAGGAAGCAGCCATCAACCTCGGCGGTAGCGCCTTCACAGTGCTTCGCCGCATCACGCTGCCGTTGTTGGCGCCGGCCTATATTGCCGCACTCGCGCTGGTCATGTTGAGAATCATCGAAGATGTTGCAACGCCGTTGATCGTCGGTGCCGACGACATGCTGGCGCCGATGCTGTTTCTGCAATGGAGCGACATCGGCAGAACATCGTCACCGGTTCTGGTCAGCGCCGCCTTGCTGTTGCTGCTGTCTGCGCTGCTAACGGTCATCGCTTGGAACAGCCTGCAGGCGACGTTGCGCGCCTCTGAAAACGGACCTGACGCATGCCCCTACCGCTGGCGCCCCGGCCGCTCGACACGCTACGGATCGACACTGGTCGTCGCCATGCTCGCGTTGTTGGCGTTCACCCCGTTCGTCATGCTGTTGCATGCAATGATCGCGGCACCGGGCCAGGGGGTTGCGGTCGAACAACTCAAGCCGAATATGCTTTCGTCAGTAGTCATCGGGCTTGCCGTCGCCGCAGGCGGTCTGCTGCTGGCCGGCGCAACCGGTCTGCTGACCCGCGGATCAAGACTGTCAGCACGCGCCCTACGCGCGGCCATCGCCAGCCTGTTGGCAGTTCCGGGAGTGGTTCTGGTCATTGCCTGTGTCTGGCCGCTTGGCCAGATGAACCACGATCCATCGATCAGTCCGGCTTCGGCACTGGCGGTTGTGGTGTTTGCCCTCACCCTCAAACAACTGCCCTATCTGCATCGCATCATGGTGCAGGGCGCAGACTTCATGCGCCATGAGTTCACGGATACCGGGCGTATGGTCGGCATGTCCCGCCCCGCAACCGTCGTTCGCTACCTGTTGCCCGCCATGAAATGGCACCTGTGGACGGTGTTCAGTGTGGGCTTTGTCGGCGCGGTGGCAGAGGCATCGATACTGCTGATGATGGCTAGCGACGCCTGGGCGCCGCCGATCGCAATCGTGGCGTTCGACAAGCTGCGCGATGACCCGTTAAATCTCGTCGGAATCACCGCAGCGGTGCTTCTCGGCGTTATGATAGCGGCAACGATCGCAGCCGTATTCTGGGTGAGACCGACGTACATCTCGGTAAATCGTGGTAACCGGTGCGAATAAGAGAAAGCAATGATAAAAACGCAACCCGCCAGTCTTGAAATCAGACGTCTCGACGTCAACGTCGCACAACGCGAGATCCTCCACGATGTGAACCTCAACGTCCTGCCCGGCGAGATGTGCGTCATCCTCGGCGGCAACGGGGCCGGCAAGACGGCCCTGCTGCGTGCCCTGGCCGGGCTCGAACAGACAGTTGCGGGCGAGATGTGGATCGACGATCGCGAGATCACGCAGACGGCGCCGAACAAGCGCGGCGTCGCCATGATGTGCCAGACCTTTCCGCTGTGGCCGCACATGTGTGTGTTCGAGAACGTCGCCTTCGGCCTGCGCCAACATCACCTGTCGCGCAGCCAGATTCACGAGCACGTCGAACGCGAACTTCAGGCGGTCGGGTTGTCCGAGTTCCTGTACCACCTGCCTTCGCAGCTGTGGCCGAGCCAACGCCAACGGGTCGCGCTGGCGCGTACGCTGATCGCCAAGGCAGACGTTGTGTTGTTGGACGAACCGCTCAGCGAACAGGACCCGAAACTGCGCAGCCAACTGCTGCGGCTGTTGAAGAAACAACAGCAGCAATCCGGGGCAACCATGTTGCTTGCAACCCAGGAACGTGAAGAGGCCATGCGCATCGCCGATCGCATCGCGATCATTCACGACGGCAGAATCCAGCAGGTCGGCACGCCGATCGATCTGTACGATGCGCCGCGCAACCGTTTCGTCGCCGAGTACCTGGGCGGGACCAACCTGCTCGATGGCGAGATCGAGTACGCCGGTGACCAACCGCTGTTCCGCGCTGCCAACGGCATGGTGATCCCGCTGTTCGACGAGGCCTACAAGCGCCCCCGCAAAGGGTCTGCGATGTTCCGGCCGAACGATCTGCATATCGTCAGTGCCGAACAGCAGCGACCCGGCGAACAGATTCGCTTCACCGGCCGCGTCGACCAGGCCGAATTCCTCGGCGACAGCATGCGCTACTGCATCGACCTTGCAGGCGACCTGGTGTGGATGGATCTGCCGCGCACTGCCGGTCAACCGCAGCTGCATATCGGCGATCAACTGGTCGTCGGCCTGGACGCAAGCAAGATCCGCATACTCGAACACTGAGCAATCAATCCGGCCCGGTGTTCTGTTAGCCTAGGCCGACATGCACCGCCTATCGGATCCATCGTGACCTGGACGCTTGCCGACCTCGACGGCAACACGACCCTGCTGACCGTCAACAACCGCCTGGCCGTCGAGCTGCGCGCACGTTACGACAGGCTGCAGTCGGAATCCGGGTTGCGCGTCTGGCCCTCGGCCGACATCCTGCCGTGGAACGCCTGGCTGACGCGTTGTTACGAGCACTTGCTCGATAGCGGCTTCACCAGCGCCGACCTGCTCGATGCCAACCAGGAACGCCTGCTCTGGGAAAACATCGTCGAACAATCCAGCCGCGCGCAGAATCAACCCCAGCTGCTGCGCGCCGCGGCCGCTGCCCGCCAGGCACAGGCAGCCCATCTGCTGATCGCCGACTGGCAACTCGACGAGGCCCGGCTGAAGTCGAGCGGCGGCGAAGAACTGTCGACCTTCCTCGAATGGCGTGAACGGTTTCAAACCGCATTGAGCGACCACGCACTGATCAGTGCGGCTGCACTGCTGCCACTGATTACCGCTGCCTTCGACGAACAGGTGCTGAACTCACCTGCACGACTGGTCTACAGCGGCTTTGATACCTTGTCGCCCGCACAACAACAGTTGTTCGAGCGATTGCGTCAACGAAACACCGAGATCGTCGAACACCTCGAACCGTTGCGAACATTCGAACGCACCCGCCTCACTGCCGACGATAGCGATGCTGAGATACGACTGGCCGCGCAATGGGCCAAACAACGACTGGCGAATGAAGCCAATGTGCGCATCGGCATCGTATCGCCGCGGATCAGCGAACAACGACAAGACCTGCAACGCATCTTCGCCGAGACGCTGACGCCGCAGCACTATCTCGCCGCAGGCGGCGACGCGCAGCCGCTGTTCAACCTGTCGCTGGGCGAACCGCTGGACGAACGTCCGCTGGTGGCTCATGCATTGCTCGCGCTGACGTTGCTCACCCGCGAGCACGCGCTGAACGACATCGGGCAGTTGCTGCGCAGCCCATTCCTCGGCGGTTATGCGTCCGAATGGGAGAACCGCGCCTTGTTCGATGCGGCATTGCGCGATGATGGGCTGCCGCGCATCAGCGTGGAGCGCCTGCAGTTTCGTTTGGGCGGATTCGACGTCACGGATTACAGACACTGCGCAGACCTGCTGTCTCGTCTGACCAAGCTCGTCGAGTTTCGTGACCAGCTGCCGAGACGCTGCTCGCCCAACCAATGGGTCGGCCATCTTCAGGCGCTTCTCGGCATACTCGGCTGGCCGGGCGAGCAGACGCTCGACAGTCACGAGTATCAACAACACGAACGCTTCAAACGCGTCTTCAGTGAGTTCGCCGCACTCGGCAAGGTACAGCCGTCGATGAGTCTGACGGATGCGCTTACGCAGCTGCGGACGCTCACGCACGATACCGTCTTCCAACCACAGTCACCGGCAACACCGATCCAGATACTCGGCGGCCTTGAAGCGGCCGGCATGGATTTCGATGCGATCTGGTTGTTGGGTCTCGACGATCAGACCTGGCCGGCATCACCGCAACCCAACCCGCTGCTACCGGCGGCCTTGCAACGCGAACTCGACATGCCGAATGCGTCGGCGTCACGCGAACTCGCGTTCGCCCGACGGCTCACCGAACGTCTGTGCCACAGCGCCCCGCTGGTCATCGCCAGCCATGCCCGTCAGTGCGGCGATCGCGAGCAGCGCGCCAGTCCGCTGATCAGGGATTGGCCGTCGATCGACGCCAGTGAACTCGTCGGTGACTTACGCGCTAGCTTGCGCGATGCCTGCGCCCAGCACGACGGCCTGTTGCCGTTGCCGGACAAGGCCTTGCGACGCCCGCCCAGCGAGCAGCGCGGCGGCGCGGCCTTGCTTGCCGCACAGGCAAACTGCCCCTTCCAAGCGGTCGCACGTTTTCGCCTCGCTGCGCGACCGTTGGCCGAGGCCTCGTTCAACGTCGATGCCGCCATCGTCGGCAACCTGGTGCACGACCTGTTGCAGCGCGTTTGGCAGCAACTGCACGACTCGGCAACGCTCGCACAGCACGACGACGCATCGCTGCGCGATCTCATCGTGCCACTCGCCCAGGCCACGCTGGCAGACCTGGGACGGCGGCGACCCGACCTGTTCTCGCCGCGCTTTCAAGCCATCGAGACGCAACGCCTCACCCATCTGCTGATCGACTGGTTAAACAGCGAACGCTCGCGCAGTCAGCCATTCTGCGTCGAGCAACTGGAGCGATCGCAGCTCGTCGAACTCGGCGAGCTGCGCCTGCATACGCGCACCGACCGTATCGACCGACTGGCCGACGGCACGCTGGCGGTGATCGACTATAAGACCGGGCGGCAGGTGAACAACAGCGGTTGGTTCGACGACCGCGTCACCGAGCCGCAGGTGCCCTTGTACTGCCTGCACAGCGACGGCGAGGTCAGCGCCGCCCTGTTGGCGCGCGTGCGTCGCGACCAGGCCGGCTGCAGCTTCGTCGGTGTCAGTCGCGATGAAGGATTCGCGCAAGGTGTTATCACACCGCAGAGTTACGAAGAGGAAACCGATTGGTCGACCCTGCTGGACCACTGGCGTTGGGCCCTGGCAAATCTTGCCGACGAGATCCGGCACGGCCGCGCCGATGCAACACCATCGCCCCAGGCGTGCGGCTATTGCCCGTACGGCGACCTGTGCCGGGTACAAGAGATGCTCGGAGAAGACGATGCCTGAAGCCGATCAGGATCAGCGCAGCCGCGCGCTGGACATCGACGACTCGTTCATCGTGCAGGCACCGGCCGGCTCGGGCAAGACAGAGCTGCTGACCCAGCGCTATCTGCGGCTGCTGGCGATCGTCAAGCACCCGGAAGAGATCTACGCGATCACCTTCACCCGCAAGGCCGCTGCCGAGATGCGCAACCGCATCGTGGCGGCGCTCGAGCTGGCACGTAGCGATGAGCCGGACGAAGCGCACCGGCGAACGACCTGGGCGCTGGCGCGCGATGTGTTGGCACGCGACACCGAACTCGATTGGCAGCTGACCGACAACCCCAACCGCCTGCGTATCCAGACCTTCGACAGCCTGAGCCACGCGCTGGCGCGCCAGATGCCGTTGCTCAGCGAGTTAGGTGCAGCCCCCGCAACCACCGAGCATGCCGAACCGTTCTACCAGGCCGCCGCCCGCGCTACGCTGCGCATGCTCGACGAGCCGGCACTGGGCGATCACATCGAGCGCCTGCTGATCCACCTCGACAGTCGCCAGGAACAACTCGAGACATTGCTGTGCCGCATGCTGGCGCGGCGCGACCAATGGCTGACGCACGCCTTGTCGTCGCCGGACGGTGAAACGATCGAAGACGCCCTGCGCGACGCCGTCACCGATCACCTGGCGAGGTTGATCACTGCGTGTCCCGCCGACTGCTTGCATCAACTCGCGCTCCTTGCGCAACAGGCCGCATTGAACCTGCGCAAGGCCGACAGCGCAGCGTCGTCACCGTTGGCACCGTGGGCCGACGATGACACGCTGCCCACACCCGGCTGGCCGGATCTGGCGAAGTGGCTCGGTCTTGCCGAACTGCTGCTGACGGCGCAGAACGAACCGCGCAAGAGCTGGACCAACAAACAAGGCTTTCCGGCGCCCAGCGAGAAAGGCCTGGATGCCGATGCCAAGCAGGCTCGCACACAGGCAAAGCACGACATCAAGTCACTCGCCGCGCGGTTGACCGACGATCACGAGCTGTTGCGCCTTTGGGCTGGTGTGCGCAGCCTGCCCCGACACGGACCCGACGCCGCGCAACAACAGGTACTGCGCAGCCTGTTTCATGTACTGCTGCATGCCGCCGCCGAACTGCAACTGGTCTTTGAAGAACACGGCGAGGTCGACTTCGTCGAGATCCAGTTGCGCGCGCAACGTGCACTCGGTGACCCGGAAGCGCCGACCGATCTGGCCCTGGCGCTCGACTATCGTCTGCAGCACCTGCTGGTCGACGAGTTTCAGGACACCTCGAGCAGCCAGTATCGGCTGCTCGCGACGCTGACCGCCGGCTGGCAGAACGACGATGGTCGTACACTGTTCGCGGTTGGTGATCCAATGCAATCGATCTACCGCTTCCGCGAAGCCGAAGTCGGCCTGTACCTCGCAGCGCGTGAACACGGCATCGGCCAATTGAAACTGCAGCCGCTGACCTTGAGCGTCAACTTCCGTTCGACCCGCGGCATCGTGGACTGGGTGAACGACGGTTTTCCCACGGTTCTGCCGGCAACGACCGACGTCGGCCGTGGCGCTGTCCCCTACTCACCTGCGATTGCATGGCGAAGCGGTACAGATACACCCTCACGTTGGTGACGATCGCCAGGCCGAGTCAGCACAGGTCGTCGAACTCATTCGCCAGGCATTGCGCCAGACCGGCGACGGACAGGTCGCGGTACTGGCACGCGCGCGCAGTCATCTGTATCCGATCGCCGATGCACTGAGGTGCGCCGGCGTCGGCTTTCAGGCGGTCGACGTGTTTCCGCTGGGACAGCAACCGGTCGTGCGCGATCTACATGCCTTGACTCGGGCGCTGCTGCATCCCGCCGACCGACTCTCCTGGCTGGTTGTTCTGCGTGCACCCTGGGTGGGCATCGAACTGAACGATCTGCTGGTGCTGGCCGAGTCGTCGAACCGCAGCATGCCGGCGCGGCTAAGGGACCAGGCCTTGCGCAGTGCGCTGAGCACCGATGGTCGGCGGCGCATCGAACGCCTATTGCGCCTGCTCGACCCGCAGCTGCCGGCACGTGGGCGCAGGCCCCTGCGCCAATGGGTCGAATCGATCTGGTTGTCATTGGGCGGCCTGGCCGCCGCCGGCAGCAACGCCGATGCCGATGCCCAGGCCTACCTGCAACTGCTAGACCAACATGAACAGGCCGGCGGGCTGCTGGATTTCGCCGTACTCGACGATGCCCTGGACAGCCTGTATGCGTCGCCGGACACCCAGGCCGACGGCCGGGTGCAACTGATGACCATGCACAAATCGAAGGGCCTGGAGTTCGATACCGTCATCCTGCCGGGGCTGGGTCGCAGTACCCGCGGCAACAACAGTGAATTGCTGTACTGGTTGGAGCGCACCGCCGACGACGGCAGCAGCCAGTTGTTGATGGCGCCGATCCGTGCCGCCACGCAAGACCACGAGCCGATCTCGGACTACCTGCGCGACCTCGATAAAGACAAGGATCGCCTAGAGCAGGCACGTCTGCTGTACGTTGCGGCAACTCGCGCCAAGCGCCGCCTGCACCTGTTGGGTCATCTCGCCGTCAGCAACAAGGGCATCGCCGAGAAACCAACTTCCGGTTCTTTGCTGGAAAAGCTGTGGCCGGTTGTGCAACCCGCGTTCGAAGAGCTGCAACAGCCACCGAGTGTTGCCGACGTCGAGGATATCCCGCTACAGGAACTCAAGCGCCTGCCAGCCGACTGGCAGGTCTCGTTCAACAGCGAACCTACCGCTGCGTCGGCGGCGACGGCGTCAACCGAGCAGCCGCAGGCGATCGAGTTTTCCTGGGCCGGCGATACTGCGCGCCACGTCGGCACCCTGGTTCACCGCTACCTTGAACGCATCGCCAACGAAGGACTCGCACACTGGCCCGTGGAACGCATCGACACGATGACTGCCACGGTACGTCGCGGCTTGAGCAACTTGGGCGTCGACGCCGAAGAACTCGAGCGCGCTACCGACAAGACGCTGCGCGCCTTGCGCCAGACGCTACACGATGAAACCGGCCGCTGGATATTGGGCGATCATCCGGAAGCTGCCTGCGAATGGCCGCTGACGGTACGCGCCGAGCGTATCGCCCACTACGTGATCGACCGCACCTTCGTCGATGACCAGGGCATCCGCTGGATCATCGACTACAAGACCGGTGAACATCTCGAGGACGACCGCGATGCCTTCCTCGACCAGGAACTCGAACGCTACCGCGCGCAGCTCGAAAACTACGGCCAGATTGTTCACCTGCTCGAGCAACGCCCGATCCGCCTGGCGCTGTACTTCCCATTGTTCGCCGACTGGCGGGTATGGGATTACGCGCCGGATGCCATGGACACCCCGGTGTAGGGCCTCGGCAAGCCGCCGGCTGCGCGGCTATCGGGCCGGTGTTACTATCAAGCCATGCCACACGTCATTGTTGACCCGGAATCCACTTCGCTGCAGGAGCGGTTTGCGCTAATCAAGACGCCGCGCAAATCGCGCAAACGCTATCCCGAAGGTTGCGTCGACATCGTTGCTTCCGAGCAGGCGGCAAAAGACGCTGCCGACAGCGCCCACAACCTGCACCCGGCCGTGGTCTACGGGCCATCAGTGTCGTCGGAAAGCCAGCGCATCTATTACCTGGTCCGCTGGCTCTGAATTACCGTCGCCGGTCGCCGACCGGCCCAAGTCGAACGAGCCAAGCGCATCATGGCTGTTGTATCGGACAATGCCCCACTCACGCCTCACTGGCATGCGATGCCGGTCGAAGCCGTATTGACCGAGCTGGACACGCGTGCCAGCGGCCTGACCGGGCAACAGGCACAAGAGCGTCGCGAACAATGCGGTCCGAACCGGCTGCCTGAGGCAAAATCGCGCAGCCGCTTGATGCGCTTTCTCGCCCAATTTCACAACGTGCTGATCTACGTGCTGCTGGTGGCCGGTCTGGTGACGCTGCTGCTGCAACACTGGGTGGATGCCGCGGTGATTATCGGTGTGGTCATCGTCAACGCGGTGATCGGTTACGTGCAGGAGGGCAAGGCGGAAGACGCTCTGTCGGCCATCCGCAACATGCTGTCTGCCCGCGCGCTGGTATTGCGTGACGGCACCCGCATAACGCTCGATGCCGAAGACATCGTACCGGGCGACATCGTGCCGTTGCAGGCCGGCGACAAGATCGCTGCCGACGTGCGCCTGCTGCAGGCCAAGGGACTGCGCATCGACGAGGCCGCGCTCACCGGCGAATCGGTGCCGGTCGAAAAAACCGTGACACCCTGCGCCGAACACGCAGTACTCGGCGACCGCGTGTGTATGGCGTACTCGGGCACCTTGATCACCGCCGGACAGGGTGTCGGCGTCGTCACCGCCACCGGCGCGCGTACCGAACTCGGATTGATCAGTGCGCTGGTCGCGCGCGTCGAACAACTCACTACCCCCTTGTTGCGACAGATGGCCAGCTTCGGCCGCTGGCTGACGCTGGCCATCGTGTTGATCGCGGCGATCGCGTTCGCATTCGGCATTGCCGTACACGGCTATACCGCTGCCGAGATGTTCCTCGCCGCGGTCGGGCTCGCGGTTGCAGCCATCCCCGAAGGCCTGCCGGCGATCATGACCATCACGCTCGCCATCGGCGTACAACGCATGGCGGCTGCCAATGCCATCATCCGTCGTCTGCCGGCGGTCGAAACGTTGGGGACCGTCTCGGTGATCTGTTCGGACAAGACCGGCACACTGACACGCAATGAAATGACGGTACGCACGCTGATGCTGCCCGACGTGCAACTGGATATCAGCGGCAGCGGGTACGACCTGCGCGGCGCCTTCACGGCAGCGGACAAAGACTACGACGTGGCAGCGCACGAAGGCGCAATGCAGATGCTGCGCGCCATGTTGTTGTGCAACGATGCAGACATCGTGCAGGACGAAGAAGGTCAACATATCCAGGGCGACCCTATGGAGGCGGCGTTGTCCGTCGCGGCCATCAAGGCCGGGCTCAATCCCTTGCTGACCGGCCGACAATGGCCCAGGACCGACCTGATCCCGTTCGATGCCGCGCACCAGTTCATGGCCACTCTGCACCACAGCCACGACGGCCAATCGATCGTGCTGATCAAAGGCGCACCGGAACAACTGCTGAAACGCTGCAGCCATACATGGTCGGTGCAGGGAGCCATACCTATCGATATCGAAGCCTGGGAACGGCATGTCGAGAACCTCGGCTCGCAAGGCTACCGTGTGCTCGCCATCGCCGAGCGTCGGCTCGATCAGCATCCCGTCGAACTAACCTTCGCTGATGTCGAAGATCAGCTGGTTCTGCTCGGCCTGTGCGGCCTGATCGATCCACCGCGTACGGCCGCGATCGAGGCGGTCGCAACCTGCCAACAGGCAGGCATACGGGTCAAGATGGTCACCGGCGACCATCGGGTGACCGCCGGGGCAATCGCCCGCCAGGTCGGCCTGCAGAACACCGATGAGATATTGAGCGGCAGCCAACTCGAAGAGATGGATGACGCGACCCTTGCAGAGCAGGTGGAACGCGTCGACATCTATGCGCGCGTCAGCCCGGAGCACAAACTACGCCTGGTTCAGCACCTGCAGGCCCACGGCCGCGTGGTTGCGATGACCGGCGACGGCGTCAACGATGCCCCGGCATTGCGTCGTGCCGATGTCGGTGTGGCGATGGGACGCAGCGGCACCGAGGTAGCCAAGGACTCCGCCGAGATGGTGCTCACCGACGACAACTTCGCGACCATCGTCAATGCGGTCAAGGAAGGCCGCACCGTGTACGACAATCTGCGCAAGGCGATCCTGTTCATACTGCCGACCAACGGCGGCGAGGCATTGGTGATACTGACCGCGATCCTGTTGGGTGTCGAACAGTTTCCATTGACCCCGGTGCAGATACTGTGGGTGAACATGATTACCGCGGCCACGCTCGCGTTGGCGTTGGCTTTTGAACCGCCGGAACACGGCATCATGCAGCGTGCACCGCGCGACCCACGCGAACCGGTGCTCAGTCGGCTGTTTCTATGGCGTATCCTGTTCGTTTCGTTGATCCTGGTCGTCGGCACATTCGGTCTGTTCATGTGGGACATGCAGGCCAACGGCAGCGTCGAGCATGCACGCACGATTGCGGTCAACACGCTGGTGATGTTCGAGATCTTCTACCTGTTCAACTCACGCTACATCATGCACTCGGTGCTGAATGCGCGCGGCCTGCTCGGCAATCGCTACGTGCTCGGGGCAGTCGGCCTGCTGGTGCTGTTTCAACTCGCCTTCACTTACCTCCCCGTGATGCAGTCACTGTTCGGCACGACGTCGATCGACCTGCAGACCTGGGCGCTCATCACGCTGGTCGCGTCGTCGGTGCTGTGGCTGGTGGAGCTTGAGAAAGCCGCCGTGCGCCGGTACAAAAAACCTCCCTCCTCGCGGGCAAATCCGCCCTCTTGAATCCCGACAAAGCGCCCCTATGTCTGGGCCAACGGACGCCGAACGGGTCCGCACAACGGCGGTTCTTTGAACGCCAGACCAACCTTTGTTGCTTGATTGAAGAGGACAAAACACCATGAACGCATTTGATTTTTCGCCGCTTTTCCGCACCGCCATCGGTTTTGACCGTCTCGCCGACGCGCTTGAAACCGCCAACCGGGCCGACGCGGGCGGCTACCCTCCCTACAACATCGAGTTGACCGGTGAGGATCAATACCGAATCACCATGGCTGTTGCCGGTTTCAGTGCCGATGAGATCGACATCGAAACGCGCAACAACCTACTCAAGGTAACGGGCAAGAAGAAGGCCGACATCGCCGATCGCAAGTTTCTGCATCACGGCATCGCCAAGCGCAACTTCGAGCGCACCTACCAGCTTGCCGATTACGTGCGCGTGAACGGCGCTGAACTCAAGGACGGCCTGCTGCATGTCGACCTCGCACGCGAAGTGCCCGAGGCAATGAAACCGCGCCGCATCGAGATTCGCGGCCAGGACGACCGACTGATCGAAAGCCAAGCGGATAACACCGACAAGGTCGATTCCAAAGTCGCATAATCAAACCTGTCTCCAACGTATCCCCCGGTATCTTTGCCGGGGGATCTCTGTGTTGACGAAGTAGCCATGCGAACCATCACACGACTACTGACATCGCTTGTTCTTATTGTCGGCACGCTGCCGGCCTATGCCGCGCTGCCTGCCGCGGTCGACGGCGAACCCCTGCCGAGCCTGGCGCCGATGCTCGAGAAGGTGACGCCCGCAGTGGTCAACATCTCGACCGTGAACCTGATGCGCGCCGAAGATCATCCCTTGATGCGCGACCCTTTCTTTCGCCGCTTCTTCGAACTGCCCCGGGAATCGCAGCGTAAGCGCAGCCAGAGCCTGGGCTCGGGCGTGATCGTCGATGCCCGCCGCGGCTACGTGTTGACCAACAATCACGTGATCGAAAAAGCCGACGAGATACGCGTGACGCTGCACGATGGCCGTGAGCTGGTCGCCGAACTGCTTGGCGCCGATCCGGAAACGGACGTCGCCCTGTTGCGCATCCCGGCCGAAGACTTGACCGCCCTGCCCATCGCCGATTCCAACGAGCTGCGGGTCGGCGATTTCGTGGTCGCCATCGGCAATCCGTTCGGACTGACGCAGACCGTGACCTCCGGCATCGTCAGCGCACTCGGCCGCAGCGGTCTTGGTATTGAAGGCTTCGAAAATTTCATTCAGACCGACGCGTCGATCAACCCGGGTAACTCGGGCGGCCCGCTGGTCAATCTGCGCGGCCAACTGGTCGGCATCAATACCGCAATCCTGGCGCCCAGTGGTGGCAACGTCGGCATCGGTTTCGCCATCCCGGTCAACATGGCCGAGGCAATCAAGCGCCAGATCGTCGAGTTCGGCGGCATCCAGCGTGGCAGCTTCGGCATCACGGTACAGAACCTGACCCCGGACCTGGCGCGAGCGCTGAAGCTACCGCCAAAGGCGCGCGGTGCGGTCGTCAGTGGTGTCGAACCGGGCTCGGCAGCGGCCGACGCGGGCCTGCGGGCGGGCGACCTGATCACCCGCATCAATGAGCAGGCGATCATCACGGCCACCGACCTGCAAACACAGCTTGCCTTGATGCGTGTCGGTCAACGCGCTGAACTCGACGTCTACCGCGACGGCCGCAAGCGGCGCTTCACCGCACAGATTGCCGACCCGTTCAAAGACTATGTCGACGGTGAAGACATCTCGCCCCAGTTCCGCGGTGCACTGCTCGGCGAGGTGGTCGACGATTCGAGTCTCGGCACCAATCCGGGCATCGCGGTCGGTCGCGTGCGTGAAGACAGCAATGCGTGGAACAGCGGGCTGCGCGAAGGCGACGTGATCTTTCAGATCAACCGTTCACGCACCCGCACACTCGACGACCTCGAAGAGGCTGCCGACGGGCGTGTTTATCAGATCAAATTGCGCCGCGGTGAGCGACTGGTAACCTTGGTCTCGCGCTGACGCCGTGTTGCTGGCGTCACAGACCCTTGGGGTTGCCGTCGACACTGTCGAGCAAGGTCGAGATGTGTTTGCCTTTCTTGATCATCGTGTAGCTGCCGTCCGCCTGCTCATACAGCAGGAAACACAGCGGTTTGATGCGGCCGGACCACAGTATGCATAGCCGATCGCTATCATCGACGAACCAAACGCCTTCGCGTTTGGCACCATCTTCATGCATCAGGCGTACGAAGCGACCGTCGTCCGAGAAATAGTTGGTGCACAGACTCTGATCCTTCTCCTTGCGGCATTCGGCGGTCTTGTCATTGACCAGCAAGACGAGGCTCTCCCTGTCGAGCGGCTGCGGGCCTGACGTCTGCGACGGCGGCGCGTCGGCCTTGTGCATCGCACAGCCACCCAACAGCATCATCGAACAAGTCAGTATCGCAGCAGCACGCGTGCACACGTTCATCGCCTCTCCTCGCTCCTTTCGACATCGAGGGTCAAGGGTAAGCGAAACAGCACACCGCTGCGAGAGCCTGCGGTGCGCTGCCATGACCTGGGTCAGGCGATCGAACGCACAACCCCGCCATCGACGCGCAAGGCAGCACCCGTGGTTGCCGATGCCCTCGCGCTACACACATAGGCAACCATCGACGCCACCTCGTCGACATCGGCGAAGCGTTGGATCACCGACGACGGCCGCGCGTGCGCGAAGAACTCCCTCTCGACGGTTGCCACGTCGGTGCCCTGCTCGCTTGCGAGTTGCGCAACAAATCCACCGACTCCTTCCGACGAGGTCGGGCCGGGCAACACGCTGTTGACTGTCACACCGGTGCCGGCGAGTGACTCCGCCAGACCGCGGGCAACGGCCAGCTGCGCCGTCTTGGTCACACCGTAATGGATCATCTCGCTCGGAATCTGCAGGCCCGACTCGCTGGAGATGAACACGATGCGACCCCAATCGCGCGCCCGCATGCCTTCCACATAGTGACGTGACAGACGCACACCGCTCAGAACATTGACCTCGAAGAAGCGCTGCCAATCCTCGTCGGTGATCGCTGCAAACGCCTTGGGTTCGAAGATGCCGAGGTTGTTCACCAGGATATCGACGTCGCTCAACTGCTCAATCAACAGGTCGCAACCCTTGCGATCTCCGAGATCGGCGGCGATACCATCGACCCTTGCATCGGCTACCGCATCCTTGATCGCGGCAATCGCTGCATCGACGCGTGCCTGTGTTCGGCCATTGACGGTGACGCGCGCGCCATCCATCGCCAGTGCTTTCGCGATCGCCAGTCCGATGCCGGCCGTCGAGCCGGATACAAAGGCGCGCTTGTTGGCTATACCCAGATCCATACTGTTCTCCCGATAATTCAGATCGCTCACGCAGGCCGGCGTGCGGCCTGCATGGAGCGGTTCAGAAGCGACCCGCTTCGTAGTCTTCATACGCCTCGCGAATCTGCGCTTTGGTGTTCATAACGAACGGACCGCCGCGCGCCACCGGTTCATTCAGTGGCTTGCCGGCAACCAGCAGCACACGCGCCGCTCGATCACGCGTAGCGACGGCTACTTCATCGCCGTGCGACAACACCGCCAGGCTGTCACGCCCCAGGAGCTGCTCGCTGTCATCCATATCGTGCATGTCGACCTCACCATCGATGACGTAGATAAAGGCGTTGTGATCGCGCGGCAACGTCTCGCTGAATGCCGTGTTTGCCGGCAGTTCGACATCGAGATACAAAGGCTCGGTCAACGGCTGCGCAACAGGCCCGCGCGTGCCTTGCGACGTCTCTCCGGCAATCACGTGCACCGAGACGCCAGAGTCCCTTTGCTCAACGGGTATCTGCGCCGCCGGATATTCCTGGTAGCCGGGCGCATCCATTTTGTTGTCGGCCGGCAGGTTCACCCATAGCTGGAAACCTTCGAGCAGGCCGTGCTCCTGCTCCGGCATCTCGGAATGCACGATGCCGCGGCCGGCGGTCATCCATTGCACGCCACCGCTCTCGATCACACCTTCGCGCCCGGTACTGTCGCGGTGTCGCATGCGGCCGGCCAACAGATAGGTGACCGTTTCGAAACCGCGGTGCGGATGCGGTGGAAAACCGGCGATGTAGTCGCCGGGCTGGTCCGACCGAAACGCATCGAGTAACAAAAAAGGATCGAGCATGGGCAATGCCGGCTGGGCGATGACCCGGGTCAATCGAACACCGGCGCCGTCCGACGTCGGCATACCCTTGACCACACGCGCTACCTTGCGCCGGCTGGTTTGGATCTGCTGAGCTGAATTGTGCATCGCGAACCTCCCTAAGCGGCTTCGCCGGTCTGCGCCGGCAGCCATTGTTCAAGTGTATTCAGTGCGGACTGCCTCGCCGTTGCCGCGTCTCCGGCAACGCCGGCCGCACCGATCAGCCTTACATCCTCGATACCGATGAACCTGAACACCTGGCGCAGGTAGGTGCTGGCGAAATCGACCGGGCCACCGAACTCAACGCCGCCGGAGGCCATGGCCAGGTAGACCGGTTTGTCGCCGACCAGGCCGAGCGGTCCCTTATCGGTATAGCGGAATGTCTTGCCCGCACGGCAGATTTGATCGATCCACGCCTTGAGAACCGATGGTATGGAAAAGTTATAGACCGGCGCGGTCAGCACGAGTGCATCGGCGTTGAGCACGGCAGCGATTGCATCGTCCGATGTGGCAAGCCGATCACGTTGTGCCGACGTGCGCTCATCGACTGCGGTGAAATTGGCACCCACCCAGTCGGCATCGATGTGCGCGACGCCGTCCGCCAGATCGAGCGTGACGACAGTCAGACCAGGGTTGGCCTTGACCAGCCGCTCGACGATCTCGTCGCCCAGTTCGCGCGATATCGAACCATCGCGACGCGCGCTGCTGTCGATGCGTAAAACGTGTTGGATTGGCTTGCTCATATTCATCTCTCCGCTGCGCCTGCGCGGCGCCTCATGGGTTGATGCAGCGCGGTGCACTGCCGTTGAGAAGAGATTGATTGTTTTAAGATGAGCAATAAATAGGGTTTTTTGTATTTCTCTGTTCTATTATTTGCAACAATATGGATCGATTCGCCAACATCGAGGCCTTTGTCGCCGTTGTCGATACCGGCAGCTTCAGCAAGGCCGCAGAGCGCCTCGGCGCGACCAAATCGGTCGTCAGCCGGCGTGTGAGCCTGCTGGAGAAACACCTGGGTGCGCAGTTGCTGGCACGCACCACGCGCAGCCAGTCCCTGACCTCGGCCGGCACCCAGTTTTACCAGCGCGCCGTCGCCATCCTCGCCGAACTCGACGAGGCGGAGCAGAGCCTCGAGACTGCAGCGACCGAACTGCGTGGGAAGCTCAAGGTCGCAGCCCCTCTCTCATTCGGGCTGCGCCACATGACCGGCGCGGTCAACGATTTTCTCTGCACACACCCCGCCATCGAGCTGGACCTGGACCTCAACGATCGTGAGATCAACTTGGTCGAAGAAGGGTTTGACATGGCAATTCGCATCGGTGAGCTGCAGGACTCGACGCTGATCGCCCGCCAGCTGACCACCATCCGCTTCGTAACCTGTGCCAGCCAGAGCTATATCCAACAGCACGGCGAGCCGCAAACGCCCGACGAGCTGCCGCAGCACGTCGGCTTGCACTACAACAACGTCACGTTGCGCCAGGCGTGGGAGTTTCGCAGCGAGGTCGGCAGCAGGCATGCCACGATCCCCGGCATCCGCTTCAGCGCCAACAACGGTGACGTACTGATCGCGGCC
>MWSD01000070.1_pt1 | contig 17595 bp, 17 predicted proteins | sample 1021921 | NCBI WGS metagenome assembly MWSD01 (sample SAMN06338133, study PRJNA374545) | mollusc metagenome | biome: marine bay; material: sediment; isolation source: gill 40 cm from animal B | host: Kuphus polythalamius | place: Philippines: Mindanao | collected 2011-09-12 | reverse complement strand
GTCTGCTCGGCCACTTCAATGCCGAGAACCTGGCGCTGACGTTGGCCGTGTTGTTGGCGTGGGACATGCCGTTGAGCACCGCGGTTGCCGCGCTGGAAGTGGTCGAGCCGGTCGATGGGCGCATGCGAGTGTTTCTAGCGCCGAACCGTCCACGGGTCGTCGTCGACTATGCGCACACGCCGGCCGCTCTGGAGAATGCGCTTGAAAGCCTGCGCGCGCACGTCAGCGGGCGCTTGATCTGCGTGTTCGGCTGCGGCGGTGATCGCGATCGCGGTAAGCGTCCACAGATGGGCGAAGTCGCATACCGTTTGGCCGATCGGGTTGTGCTGACCGATGACAATCCCCGTTCGGAGAATCCGCAGGCCATTGTGTCCGAGATCCTGGCCGGCATGGAAAACCGTCAGGGTGTCGAGGTGGTACACGACCGCCGCTCGGCGATTCAGGGCAGCATCGCGAGTGCCGGTCCGGGTGACCTGGTGTTGATTGCCGGCAAGGGTCACGAGGATTACCAGGAAATCGACGGTCGTCGCCTGCCGTTCAGGGATGCCGATGTTGTCGATGCCGCTTTGTCGCGAGGTGTCGCATGAGTCGCCTGCAGATGTCTGAACTCGCTGCGATGATCGACGGCAAGCTGCATGGCGACGACGTGGTCTTCGACGGCGTGAGTACCGATTCGCGTACGCTGCAGCAGGGCGAGTTGTTCGTCGCGTTGCATGGCCCGAATTTCGATGGCCACAACTATCTCGAAGTTGCGCGCGCGCGCGGTGCGGCAGGCGCATTGGTCGCACGTCCGCAACCGGCGGCGATGCCGACCGTCGAGGTTGCCGATACGCTGCTCGGCCTCGGCAAGCTGGGCCAGCAGTGGCGCCTGCGTTGTCCTTGCAAGGTGTTGGCGATTACCGGCAGCAACGGCAAGACCACGTTGAAGGAAATGAGCGCGGCCATCCTTGCGCAGTCCGGCAGCGTGCTGGCGACGCGCGGCAATCTGAACAACGATATCGGCGTGCCGCTGACCTTGTGTCGTCTGCGCGACGAAGACTTCGCCGTCATCGAACTGGGTGCCAATCATCCGGGCGAGATCGACTACCTGACGCGACTCGCTGCACCCCATGTGGCGGTGCTGAACAATGCCGGTCGCGCACACCTCGAAGGCTTTGGCAGCGTCGAGGGTGTAGCGCGGGCCAAGGCCGAGATCGTCAATGGGCTGGATGGCGATGGCGTGTTCGTATTCAACGCCGACGATACCTATGCCGGTCTGTGGCGCGAACTCGGCGCAGACTATCAACAGCGTACCTTCGGTGTGCAGCAGGTCGCCGACGTGTCGAGCCCGCCGGACGCCTACGAGATCGTTTGGCAAGGTGCGAGCTTCACTGCACGTTTTGCCGTACACACCGATCGCGGCGATGCGACTGTCAGCCTGCGGTTGGCTGGTGAGCACAATCGCATGAACGCGCTGGCTGCTATTGCTGCCACCCAAGTGCTCGGCGCCGGCCTGGATGATGCGGTCACTGCGCTGTCCAGCCTTGAGCCGGTGGCCGGCCGGCTATGTCCGTTTGCGGGCGTCAACGGTTCGCGCCTGATCGACGACAGCTACAACGCCAATCCGGATTCGGTGATTGCTGCGCTGCGCGTGTTGTCGTCGGCGCCGGGGCGTCGAACCCTGGTGTTGGGCGATCTCGCCGAACTCGGCGACGACGCGGCGCAAATGCATAGGCAACTGGGTGAGCTGGCCACGCAGTCGGGTATTGATCGATTGCTGACGGCGGGCACGTTGAGCGCCAAGGCCGCACAGGCCTTCGCCGGTGAGTCTAGGCATTTTGACGATCGCCGCGGGCTGGCGGATTTTCTTGCGCACGATCTATCGGCTGAAGACAGCGTGTTGGTCAAGGGCTCGCGCTCGGCGCGGATGGATGAGGTGGTTGGCTTGTTGAAGGCGGAAGGTGCGGCATGCTGATCCTGCTTGCAGACTACCTCGCCCAGTTCGACCCCGGATTTTCGGTATTCCGTTACATCACGCTACGCACGATTCTTTCGGTGCTGACGGCATTGCTCATATCGTTCATGGTCGGTCCGGCGATGATCCGCCGGCTAAGCCGTTACAAGATCGGTCAGACCGTGCGCGACGATGGTCCACAGTCGCATTTGTCGAAATCCGGCACGCCGACCATGGGTGGCGCATTGATTCTGGTGGCTGTCGCGGTCGCAACCTTGTTGTGGGCAGACCTCGGTAATCGTTACGTATGGATCGTGTTGTTGACCACGTTGGCTTTCGGCGCGGTCGGAATGTGGGACGACTACCGCAAGCTGGTGTTGAAAGACTCCCGTGGGCTGGCGGCGCGCTGGAAGTACCTGTGGCAGTCGTTGTTCGGCGCTGGCGCGGCGATCGCGTTGTACGTGACCGCTTCTGCGCCGATCGAGACCCAATTGATCTTTCCTTTCGTCAAAGACCTGGTCTGGGACATGGGCCCGATGTTCATGGTGTTGGCCTATCTGGTCATCGTCGGTTCGTCGAACGCCGTCAACCTGACCGATGGTCTGGATGGCCTGGCGATCCTGCCGACCGTTCTGGTCGCCGGTGCGCTTGCGGTGTTCGCCTATGTTTCCGGGCACGCGCAGATCGCCAATTACCTGTTGATTCCGCACCTGCCGGGCGTCGGAGAACTCGCTGTGCTCTGCGGCGCCTTGGTGGGGGCGGGTCTTGGTTTCCTGTGGTTCAACGCCTATCCGGCCCAGGTGTTCATGGGTGATGTCGGTGCACTCGCGCTCGGCGCGGCACTCGGTACGCTGGCGGTGGCGGTAAGGCAGGAGGTTGCGCTGTTCATCATGGGCGGCGTGTTCGTCGTCGAAACGGTTTCGGTGATGTTGCAGGTGGCTTCGTTCAAGCTGACCGGCCGGCGCATCTTCCGTATGGCGCCGCTGCATCATCACTTCGAGCTGAAGGGATGGCCCGAGCCGCGCGTGATTGTGCGCTTCTGGATCATCACGGTCATTTTGGTGCTGGTTGGCTTGGCCAGCCTGAAGATCCGGTGAATCGAAACATGGTGCAAGCGATGCAGCAAAACGATTCGACCACCAAGACGCTGATCGTGGGATTAGGTGTTACCGGTCTGTCGTGCGCTCGCTTTCTGGCGGCGCGTGGCGTGCAGGTGGCGATTGCCGACAGCCGTGATGTGCCGCCGTGCCTCGATGCTTTGCATGCCGAGTACCCGGATATCGCCGTGTTTCTCGGGCCGTTTGATGACGCTCTGTTCGACAGTGCCGATCGGCTGGTTGTTAGCCCGGGCGTCCCGGTCGCGACGCCGCAGATCGACGCTGCACGTCAGCGCGGCGTACCGGTGGTCGGTGACATCGAGTTGTTTGCCGGCGAGGCGAAAGCGCCGATCGTCGCGATCACCGGATCGAACGGCAAGAGCACGGTCACCACGCTGTTGGGCGAGATGGCCAAGGCGGCGGGTGTGGCTGTGGCAGTCGGCGGCAATCTGGGTACGCCGGCGCTCGATCTGCTCAACGACGATGTCGCGCTGTACGTGATCGAACTGTCGAGCTTTCAACTGGAGACCACTTCTTCACTGCAGGCGGCAGTGGCAACGGTGTTGAACGTCAGCGCCGATCACATGGATCGCTATCCCGACATCGAAAGCTACGCGGCGGCAAAGGCGCGCGTGCTGAACGGTGCCGGAGTCGGCGTGATCAACGCCGATGACCCGGTGGTCGCGGCGATGGGCGGTGCAGATGACATCTGGGCCTTCACCTTGGGTGAGGCCGAGCACGACAAGATGTTCGGTGTCTGCCGGATCGACGATCGAGCCTATCTGTGCCGCGGTGAACGGCCGCTGATGCCGGTCGACGATCTGCAGATACCGGGACTGCACAATCGCGCGAATGCGCTGGCGGCGTTGGCGATGGGTGCCGCGCTCGGCTTCGGCGAAGAGGTGATGATCTCGGTTCTGCGCAACTTCCGCGGTCTGCCGCATCGCACCGAGTTTGTCGCTGAAATCGATGATGTGCGTTGGTACAACGACAGCAAAGGCACCAACGTCGGTGCATCGATTGCTGCGCTTGAAGGGTTGCACGGCGACGATGAGTCGCGCACCGTGCTGATTGCCGGCGGCGATTGCAAAGGCGCCGATTTTTCGGCCCTTACACCGGTACTTGAGCGATGCGCCAGAGGCATCGTGTTGATCGGCCGCGATGCGGCGCATGTGGCTGCAGCCGTGCCGGCGAGCGTGCCGAAGCTTGTCGCCGGCGATATGGCTTCAGCGGTTGCTCAGGCTGCGAAGCTGGCGCTGCCAGGTGATCGCGTGCTGTTGTCACCGGCCTGTGCCAGTTTCGATATGTTCACCGGTTATGCACAGCGCGGTGATCGATTCATGCAGGCCGTGCGGGGGTTGTCGCAATGACCGCCATGGCACGCCCGAGAGGAACGATCGAGCTGCGCCTGCCGGGCGTTGATCCGGTCTTGATCGCCGCCGTGCTGACCCTGCTGGGCTTGGGCATCATCATGGTGGCGTCGGCATCGATGCATCTGAGTGAGCAGAATGGCGACATCCTGCGCTATGTGAATCGTCACCTGTTCGCGCTTGGCCTGGGTGCGGTAGCGGCCTGGCTGGTCTTCAGAACGCCGACGGATTGGTGGCACAAGTCGAGCACCGCGCTGTACTTCTTTGGCTTGTTCCTGCTGGTACTGGTATTCATCCCCGGTCTGGGGCGTGGCGCCAACGGGGCACTGCGCTGGGTTGCGGCCGGCCCGCTCAGCCTGCAGACGTCGGAGTTCATGAAGATCTTCGTCGTCATGTACATGAGTGGTTACATGGTACGTCGCCAGCTCGAAGTTGCCCACACGCTGTGGGGCTTCGTCAAACCGATCATTTTGCTGATTCTTGCCTGCAGTCTGTTGATGCTGCAGCCGGACTTCGGTACTACCGCCGTGTTGTTGATGACCGCCTTCGGCATGCTGTTTCTCGGTGGAGCGCCTTTGTGGCAGTTCGCCGTGTTGCTGACGATGGCGATCGGCGCGCTGTTGGCCTTGATCTGGATTTCGCCATACCGGCTGGAGCGGGTGACCTCGTTCCTCAATCCTTGGGAGCACGCACAGGATTCGGGTTATCAGCTATCCCAGGCACTGATCGCCTTTGGCCGTGGCGAATGGACCGGTGTCGGGTTGGGCAATGGCATTCAGAAGCAGTTCTATCTGCCCGAAGCGCACACCGATTTCGTCATGGCGGTGATCGGTGAAGAGTTCGGCCTGATGGGTACCTTGTTGGTGATTTGTATGTTCGGTCTGATCGTGTGGCGGGCCTATGCCATCGGCAGCAAGGCCGAGTCGCGCGGTGATCGCTATTCGGCCTATGTTTGCTACGGCTTGGGCCTGTGGCTCGGTATGCAGGCGTTCATCAATGTTGGAGTGAATGTCGGCATGTTGCCGACCAAGGGGCTGACCCTGCCGTTCCTCAGCTACGGAAGCAACAGCCTGATCGTGTGCTGCATGGCTGTCGGCATGCTGCTGCGCGTTCGCTACGAAAACCAGACCGCCGGCGACGGCAAGGGGGGTAAGTGGCAACGCGCATAACCATCATGGCGGGCGGTACCGGTGGACATGTGTTTCCTGCGTTGGCGGTTGCGCACGAGCTGGCGGCGCGCGGTTGGCAGGTCAACTGGTTGGGTACGCCTGACAGCTTTGAGGCGCGCACCGTGCCGCAGCACGGTTTCGCACTGGATACGATGAACGCACACCGCTTGCGCGGCAAAGGGCTGCTGAACCGTGTGCTCGGTCCGGTGTATCTGCTGCGCGCGATGTTGCAGGCGTGGAAGGTGCTGCGCATGCGCCGCCCACAGGTGGTGTTGGGTATGGGTGGCTTCGTCAGTGGCCCCGGTGGTCTGGTAAGCCGGTTGATGCATACGCCGCTGGTTGTACACGAACAGAACGCAATCCCTGGATTGACGAATCGTTGGCTGGCGCGTGTTGCGTCGCGCGTGCTCGAGGCCTTCCCGGGCAGCTTTGCTGCCTCGGCGGGCGCGATCGCTATCGGCAATCCGATCCGCAAAGAGATTGCCGACCTCGGCGATCCGCAACCGATTGATGCGCTGCGGGCGTTGCGGATACTCGTACTCGGCGGCTCGCTTGGTGCGCAGGCATTGAACGAGCAGGTGCCGTTGGCCCTGGCGCAACTGGCTGAGGACTTGCGGCCAGAGGTTCGTCATCAGGCCGGCCGGGGTAAGGAAGCCGCAACGGTGCAGGCCTATGAACGGACCGGAGTCAACGCCACCGTCACTGAGTTCGTTGACGACATGGCCGAGGCCTATAGCTGGGCGGACCTGGTGATCTGTCGCTCGGGCGCGCTTACCGTCTCGGAGCTGATGGCGGCCGGCAAGGCCGCTTTGTTGGTGCCGTTCCCGTTCGCGGTCGACGATCACCAAACGGTGAATGCCGGCTTTCTGGTTGATGCCGGTGCCGCGCAACTCATTCAGCAACGCGATATCACGACCGAACGGCTTGCCGATTTGTTGCGTGAACTGTTGTCCGACCGCGAGCGTCTGCATGCGATGGGTACGAAGGCCTATGCGATTGCGAAACGCGACTCGGCACAGCGAGTCGCCGATGTCTGCGAGGAGTTGGCGGCATGAGTGACGTCACGATGGCAACCCGCCGCTACGCAGCCGAGACCATGGGGCGCGTACGACGCCTGCACTTCGTCGGCATCGGTGGCGCCGGTATGAACGGCATCGCACAGGTGATGCTCAACCTCGGCTACGACGTGCGCGGGTCGGATATCAAAGAGAACGCAGCCACCAAGCGATTGGCCGATCAGGGCGCGACGATCCACATCGGCCATGCCGCAGAGCACGTGGCTGATGCCGACGCAATCGTCATATCGAGCGCGGTCAACGATACCAACCCCGAGGTGAAAGCGGCGCGCGAGCAACGCATCCCGGTGGTGCCGCGCGCCGAGATGCTGGCCGAGATCATGCGCTTCCGTTATGGCATTGCGGTTGCCGGCACGCATGGCAAAACGACGACGACCAGCCTGATCGCCAGCCTGTTGATCGAAGGCGGCCTGGACCCGACCTACGTGATCGGCGGGCGGTTGAACTCTCGCGGTAGCTACGCACATCTCGGTGAAGGCGAGGTGTTGGTGGCCGAGGCCGACGAGAGCGATGCCTCTTTCCTCTACCTGCAGCCGATGCTCGCGGTGGTGACCAACGTCGACGAAGATCACATGGTCACCTACGGCAACGACTTCGCGCGGTTGCGTGCGACCTTCCTCGAGTTTCTGCATCACCTGCCTTTCTACGGGCAGGCGGTGATCTGCATCGATGACGAGAATGCCCGCAACCTGCTGCCGGAAATCACGCGCAAGGTGGTGACCTACGGCACGCACGAGGATGCCGATGTGCGTGCGGTGGCTATCACGCAACAAGGTATGGAAACGCGTTTCACCGTGCAGATGGACGAGACCGAGCCGTTCGAAGTTGCGCTCAATATGCCGGGCCATCACAACGTGCTGAATGCCTTGGCGGCCATCGCCGTGGCGCGTGAAATGGGCGTTGAGGTCAAGACGATTCAGTCGGCGCTGGCTGCCTTTGAGGGCATCGGCCGGCGCTTCCAGGCCAAGGTCGGCTGCCGCATCGGTGATAGCGATGTGATGCTGGTCGATGACTACGGCCATCACCCGCGTGAGGTGGCGGCCACGTTGCAGGCCGTGCGTGCCGGCTGGCCGGAGCGTCGCTTGGTGCTGGCGTTCCAACCGCATCGCTTCAGCCGAACGCACGATGCATTCGACGATTTCGTCGCCGTGCTGTCGACCGTCGACGTGCTGGTGTTGACCGAGGTTTACGCGGCCGGCGAGGCGCCGATTGCCGGTGCCGACGGACGGGCGTTGAGCCGGGCGATACGGGTACGCGGTCAGGTCGACCCGGTGTTTCTCGAGAACGTCGAAGAACTGCCCGAGATCCTCGGTGATCTCGTGGCCGAAGGTGACATCGTCGTCACGATGGGTGCCGGCAATATCGGCGCTGTCGCAGCAAACCTGGCGGAGGCCGTTTGCCAATGAAACGTGAACTATCGATGACGCAGTTGCATATGGGGTGCGGCGAAGGGCTGACCGGGCGTATTCGTCTCAAGGTGTCACGCAGGCTTGTGTTCACCGGCGCCGGCGTTTCGACCAAACATGCGTCCAGCAAGGTGGGAAAAGGCAAGCGATGATGGCGGCGCCTCAACAACCGGCTTTGCGGGGTGAACTGCGCATGGGCGAATCGCTCAAGCGCTACAACACCTGGCGCATCGGCGGTGCAGCCAAGCAGATGTATCGGCCGGCGGATCTGCAGGATCTGAGCATGTTCCTGCAAACCCTGCCCGGCGACGAGCCTTTGTTGTGGTTGGGTCTCGGTAGCAATCTGTTGATCCGCGATGGCGGGTTCAATGGCACTGTGATCCTGCTACAGGGGCAGCTGAATGCCATGGAGATTACCGATGATCAGGTGATTGTCGAGGCTGGCGCAGCGTGCGCCAAGGTGGCGCGTGAGAGCGCACGCGCCGGCCTGGTCGGGGCGGCGTTTCTGGCCGGTATCCCGGGCACGATGGGTGGCGCATTGGCAATGAACGCCGGTGCGTTCGGTGGCGAAACCTGGCCCATCGTGCGCTCTGTGACGACGATCAACCGCGATGGCATCGTGCATGAGCGCCTGCCGCAAGAGTTCAAGATCGGGTACCGCGAGGTGATTCGACCGGCGGAAGAATGGTTCGTCTCATGCGTGCTGCAACTGGCTGATGGAGACTGCGAAGCGGAGCAGGCTGCAATTCGCGCCTTGCTCGACCGGCGCGCCGCGACGCAGCCGACCGGTCAGCCGAGCTGCGGTTCGACGTTCCGCAATCCCGAGGGGGATCACGCGGCCCGCCTGATCGAGGCCTGCGGATTGAAGGGATGTCGCATCGGCGGCGCCGAAGTCTCGCCGAAGCATGCGAATTTCATCATCAACACCGGCGATGCAACGGCGGCCGACATCGAGCAGTTGATCGCATATGTACGTGATGAAGTGAAACGGCAACAGGGCATCGACCTGCAGACGGAAGTCCACATGGTGGGAGAAGCCGCATGACGATTGACGCCAAAGATTTCGGCAAGGTGGCCGTGCTGATGGGTGGCTGGGCTGCCGAGCGCGACGTGTCACTGGTCAGTGGCAAGGCGGTTCTCGACGGACTGTGCCGCAAAGGCGTCGATGCCCACGGCATTGATGCCGGCAAGGATATTCTGCAGGTGCTGCAGAATGGCAATTACGACCGTGTGTTCAACGTGCTGCACGGACGCGGTGGTGAAGACGGCGTGATTCAGGGCGCACTCGAGATTCTCGGTCTGCCGTATACCGGCAGTGGCGTGATGGGTTCGGCGATCGCGATGGACAAATATCGCACCAAGCTGCTGCTGCAGTCGCTGGGTCTGCCGACCCCCGGTTTCGCTTTGATACAGAGTGAACAAGATCTGGAAGCGGCGGCCGAGCTTGGATTTCCGCTGATGGTCAAGCCGGCGCTGGAAGGATCGAGCATCGGCATGTCGCGTGCCGACGATATAAAACAGCTGCGTGCCGCGTGGAACAAAGCGGCCGAGTACGACAGTCACGTCATGGCCGAACGTTGGATCACCGGCGCCGAATACACGGCCGCCATCCTGGGCGACGAGGCGTTGCCCCTGATCAAGCTGGAAACCGACCATGACTTCTATGACTACGACGCCAAGTACGTCGCCGACGATACGCGTTACCTGATTCCCTGCGGTCTTGATCAAGAGGCCGAGTCGCGCCTGCAGTCGCTTGCGCTCGGTGCGTTCAATGCGGTCGCCGCGAGTGGCTGGGGGCGTGTCGACATTCTGGTTGACGTCGAGGAACAGCCCTGGGTCATCGAGGTCAACACCGTTCCGGGTATGACCGGCCACAGCCTGGTGCCGATGGCGGCAAAGGCGGTCGGTATCGATTTTGACGAGTTGGTCTGGCGCATCCTGGCGCAGACGTTGGAGGCCAACTGATGGCAACGACGTCGGCAAAGCGCAAGCAAGCGAAACAGGCGCAGACGATATCGACCTCGTGGATGCGTTGGGCGATCAGTGTGGCGCTGCTGTTGACGCTTGTCGGCGGCAGTTGGGTCACGGTTCGCTATCTGTCGCAGCCGGGCAAGCTGCCTTTGCGCGTTGTAGAAGTGAACGGCGAGTTCCGTTATCTGCAACGCGGCGAGATTCAACAGACTGTCGTCAAAGCGATCGACGGCGGCTTTTTTACCTGCGATATGCAGAAACTGCGACGTGCCGTGCTCGATATGCCGTGGGTTGAAGAGGTGAGCATCCGTCGGGTGTGGCCCGATAAGCTGAGTATGAACGTGGTCGAGCAGGTGCCGCTGGCGCGCTGGGGAGACGATGCGTTGATCAGCGTGCAGGGTCGCGTTTTTACGCCGTCGTCGGTAGCGGCTTTCGGTGAGCTCGTTCGCTTGAACGGCCCCAAGGGCAATGAAAAGCGCGTCGTCAGTTTCTATCGCGCTGTCGCGTCACGCGCGACCAAGCGCGAACTGCGCGTGACCGAAGTGGAACTGGATCAGCGGCGCCATTGGTGGTTGCGGTTCGAAGGTGGTTTGACGGTGTCGCTCGGACGCGAAGACGTGGATGAGCGCCTGACACAGTTCTTCCGTGTCTACCCAAGTCTAGCTTCGCAGTCGGCGCGCCAACCCGAACGCGTGGATATGCGATACGCGCATGGATTTGCAGTGCGTTGGCGCGAGATTGCCGACGATGATGAAGCGGCAAAGGCCGAGAAGTTGCAGGAAAAGGTTTAATGGTCAAACGTACCGACAAGAACATAATCGTTGGCCTTGATATCGGCACCTCCAAGGTGGTGGCGATCGTCGGCGAGGTGCGCCAGGACAACGAGATCGAGATCATCGGCATCGGTTCGCATCCGTCGCGCGGCCTGAAGAAAGGGGTCGTCGTCAATATCGAATCGACGGTGCAATCGATCCAACGTGCCGTAGAAGAAGCCGAACTGATGGCCGGCGTCGAGATCGACTCGGTGTATGCCGGGATCGCCGGCAGTCATGTGTCGAGTCTGAACTCACACGGTATCGTCCCGATCAAAGATGGCGAGGTGTCGCATACCGATGTCGAGCGTGTGATCGATGCCGCGCGCGCCGTTGCCATACCCGCTGATCAGAAGATCCTGCACATCCTGCCGCAGGAATTCATTATCGATAACCAGGAAGGCATTCACGATCCGGTCGGCATGTCCGGCGTGCGACTCGAGGCGCGGGTGCACATGGTGACCGGTGCGGTCAGTGCGGCGCAGAACATCATCAAATGCGTGCGTCGTTGTGGGCTCGAGGTCGAAGACCTGATCCTGGAACAACTGGCATCGAGTTATTCGGTGCTGGAAGACGATGAAAAGGATCTCGGCGTCTGCCTCGTCGATATCGGTGGCGGTACCACCGACATCGCCGTATTCACCGGCGGTTCGATCCGACATACCGCGGTCATCCCGATCGCGGGCGATCAGGTCACCAACGATATTGCGGTCGCGTTGCGTACGCCGACGCAGCACGCCGACGAGATCAAGCTCAAGTACGCCTGCGCGTTGACCCAACTCGCCAGCCCCGATGAAACCATCGAGGTGCCGAGCATCGGTGATCGTCCGCCGCGTCGTCTGTCACGTCAGACGCTGGCCGAAGTGGTCGAGCCGCGCTACGAAGAGTTGCTCACTCTGATTCAAATGGAACTGCGTCGCTCAGGCTATGAAGACCTGGTTGCCGGCGGCGTGGTGCTGACTGGCGGTAGCGCCAAGATGGAAGGTCTTATCGACCTCGCTGAAGAGGTTTTTCACATGCCGGTGCGGCTCGGTATCCCGCAGTACGTGACCGGTCTCGTTGATGTGGTTCGCAATCCAATTCACGCCACCGGCGTGGGCTTGCTGTTGTTTGGACATAGAAACCGGGCCGTGCGGGTGCCCGAGATCGCCGGTGGCGGCGGAATCAAATCGGTTTGGAACCGGATGCGAAGCTGGTTCCAGGGAAACTTTTAATAAAAGCAGACACGACTTTCATGATGTCTTGTCTGGATTTGGAGGATAGCTAAATGTTTGAATTGATGGATGTGGACAGCCAGAGCGCAGTAATCAAGGTCGTCGGTGTCGGCGGCGGTGGCGGCAACGCCGTCAATCACATGCTGCGTTCCAATATCGAAGGCGTTGAGTTCATCTGTGCCAACACCGATGCGCAGGCTTTGAAGAACACCGAGGTCAAGACAGCTTTGCAGCTGGGTGCGAACGTCACCCGCGGACTCGGTGCAGGTGCCAATCCGAATCGCGGCTTCGACGCAGCGATGGAAGATCGCGACCGCATCTACGAAGCCATCGAAGGTGCCGACATGATCTTTATTACCGCGGGCATGGGTGGTGGTACCGGAACCGGTGCGGCGCCCGTTGTTGCCGAGGTGGCGAGAGAGCTTGGGATCCTGACCGTTGCGGTGGTCACCAAGCCGTTCAGCTTCGAAGGCGCCAAGCGTATGCAGGTAGCCGAAGACGGCATCGCCAAGCTTTCCGAGCATGTTGATTCGGTGATCACGATTCCGAACGAAAAGTTGTTGGCCGTACTCGGTAAGACAACCTCTTTGCTCGATGCCTTCAAGGCAGCCAATGATGTTTTGCTCAACGCCGTTCAAGGTATCGCCGAGTTGATCACCAAGCCTGGTCTGATCAACGTCGACTTTGCCGATGTGCGCACCGTGATGTCCGAGATGGGTGTGGCGATGATGGGCACCGGTCGTGCAACCGGCGAGAAGCGCGCTCGCGAAGCGGCCGAAACGGCCATTCGCAGCCCGCTGCTTGAAGACATCAATCTTTCCGGCGCGCGCGGCATCCTGGTGAACATCACCGCCGGACTCGATCTGGCGATCGGTGAGTTCGACGAGGTCGGCAACACCGTTAAGGAATTTGCACGTGATGACGCAACGGTGGTCGTCGGTACGGTCATCGACCCGGATATGGTTGACGAAATGCGGGTGACCGTCGTTGCGACGGGACTTGGCGAAGACCTGCCGGTTGCGGCCCCGCAGCCCGAGGTTGAGATCAAGCCGGTGCGTCTGGTCAGCAATGATGCGGGCGAACAGGAAGAATCCGATTACAATGCCCTGGAAATGCCGACGACCGTCCGCCGCGGTGCAAAGACTGCGAACGACTTCGTCAAGGCGGCCGAGGCGAAAGATATGGAGTATCTCGATATCCCGGCGTTCTTGCGTCGCCAGGCCGATTGAGCGCCGGGGGTATACCCCGGCCTGCCCAATGGGAACTATTGACATTTTAGCTTGATCTAATGGTCACAAATGCCGACAATAAGGGTAATCCCTAAGCAGGTGTCGGGGGATCACTAGCTACTGCGTCGTTGAGATTCCGCGATGTAGGAAGTCTAATTGACTGAATTTGCAGGAATTTCGACTCGGAGAGTCTGAACCGATGATCAAACAGCGCACTTTGAAAAACGTGATCCGTGCTACCGGGGTTGGTCTGCACACCGGCGAGAAGGTCTATCTGACCTTGCGCCCCGCAGCCCCCGATACCGGCATCGTGTTCCGTCGGGTTGATCTCGATTCACCTGTCGACATCCCTGCGAAAGCGGAAAACGTGGGTGATACCCGCCTGTCGACCACGCTGATGAAAGACGGCGTGCGCATTTCGACGGTCGAGCACCTGCTGTCGGCCTTTGCCGGCCTTGGCATCGATAACGCTTATGTCGACGTCAGTGCGCCTGAAGTGCCGATCATGGACGGCAGCGCCGGTCCGTTCGTCTTTTTGATCCAATCGGCGGGTGTTGAGGAGCAAAACGTTGCCAAGCGTTTCATTCGCATCAAAAAGCCGGTCGAGATCAAGGAAGGCGACAAGATTGCGCGCTTCGAGCCGTTCAACGGTTTCAAGGTGAGCTTCGGTATCGACTTCGACCACCCGGCGATGAGCAATGAAAGCACCCGCTCGGTGATTGACTTCTCGTCGACGTCCTTTGTCAAAGAAGTCAGTCGTGCCCGTACGTTCGGTTTCTTGCGTGATATCGAGATGCTGCGTGAAAACGGCCTGGCACTGGGCGGCAGCATGGACAACGCCATCGTTGTCGATGATTTCCGTGTGCTGAACGAAGACGGTCTTCGTTACGAAGACGAGTTCGTAAAGCACAAGATTCTGGACGCCATTGGTGACCTGTACCTGCTGGGGCATAGCCTGATTGGCGCGTTCAGTGGCTACAAATCAGGGCATGAATTGAACAATCGATTGCTCAAGGCGTTGATTGCTCAGCCGGACGCATGGGAAGAAGTAACGTTCGATAACGCCGAGCGTGCCCCGATCTCCTATATGCAGCCGGCGCACGTTTCCTGATAGGTAACTTGTTGTTATTTCGAGCGTTTTAGCGCATCCCCCAGGCGCTTCAACGCTTCGCGGAGCTGCGGCTGTTTGGTTTCAGCCGCTGTCTCGTGGATAATCTCCGCCGCGACATCCGATCTGACGGCGCGGCGGGGTTTCTTGCTGCGTCGTATCTGCGGGATCAACATCTTGATACTGACGGATTGCAGATTCGGATAATGCAGTCGCAGCAGACTGGCGATTTCCGGCGCCAGATAGCGTAATCGGGTTGCCCATACGGGCGAATCGGTATGCAGAACCAGCCGCTGCTCACGGAACTGAGCTGCTAAGCAATGATTGGCTAGGTCAACGGGCAAGCACTGCCGAACCTGCGCCAAGAGGGTTTTCTGCGCGCTTATCTCGCGTTCGAGAAGTCGAAGCGTTGGTTTGTCTTTGAGCAGGTGGCGAACCGACTTAGGGTTGTGGGACATCGTGATGGGTCTCGCAACGCAAGGTCTTGATTCTAAAGACTTGACGCTTAGGAGTCGATAAGGCTGAAAAGCTTTGCGAGAAAACCAGAATGAATGACAGTCTATTTGCCGCATTCTGCAAAAGGACCCGCAGTTTCGATTTTTGTGTGCCGAAAACCGCCGTATTGACCGGAATTGCCGTGCTGGGCATGACCGCACTGGCAGCCTGGGGTGGCTATAGCCTCGGGCTGCAGGAAGGCGCCAGCAACCGCGCCGAGCTCGCTGCCGCTGAAGTTCGTCAGCTCCTTGCGGACGAACGTCGGGAAATCGCCGACGCCAGGACCGAGCAGCGCGCGCATCTGGATGCCATGGCGCTTCGCGTGGCCGAAATCCAGGCTCACCTGATGCGCCTGGACGCGCTCGGCGGTCGCTTGGTCGAAGTCGGCAAACTGGATAGCGAGGAATTCGATTTTGCGTCGCCGCCCCCAATGGGTGGTATCGACGACTCGATTCCGGCAGACGACCTGAGCGTGTCCGAGCTCACCAACGAGATGGATCTGCTGTCGGCAATGCTTTCGGATCGCGAAGAAAAACTCTCGGCCCTCGAGGATGTACTGATCGACCGCGACCTGATGGCCGAAGTGCTGCCTTCCGGCAAGCCGGTGAAGAAGGGTTGGATCTCGTCTGTTTACGGTCGCCGTACCGATCCTTTCAAGGGTCGCAAATCGTTCCACCGGGGTGTCGATTTTGCCGGTAAGCGTGGTGCCGAGGTCGTGGCGGTTGCATCCGGCGTCGTGGTTCGCGCCAAGCGCGCCAGCGGATACGGCAATCTCGTCGAGATCAAGCATGCGGATGGCTATACAACCCTGTATGCCCACAACAAGGAAAACCTGGTCAAGAAAGGCGACGTGGTGAACAAGGGCCAGACGGTTGCGCTGCTTGGCAGCACTGGGCGGTCCAGTGGTCCTCACGTGCATTTCGAAGTGCGCAAAGACGGCAAAATCGTCAATCCTCTGCGCTTTGTGCGCGCCAAATAGAGGCTTTGCCCAACACATCCCGAAAAGACCCGCAGTAGCGGGTTTTTTCTTATGTCTCCGGCCGTTCGATCGCCCGATTGGGTTATCATTCTGCCCTTTGTATTAGCTCGTCCGGGAAGGTCGCAGGTTTATGCTGAACAAGCTCATCAAGAAGGTCTTTGGCAGTCGAAACGATCGACTGGTAAAGAAAATGCTCAAGTCGGTGGAGCAGATCAACGTGCTCGAACCTGCATTGAGCGAGCTGAGCGATGAGGCCCTTGCCGCCAAAACGGCAGAATTCCGTAAACGCATTGCCGAAGGCGCGTCGTCCAACGATTTGCTGCCTGAGGCGTTTGCCGTAGTACGCGAAGCCGGCAAGCGAGTGCTCGGCATGCGCCACTTCGATGTGCAGATGATCGGCGGCATGGTGCTCAATGACGGCAAGATCGCCGAGATGCGCACCGGTGAGGGTAAAACCCTGGTTGCAACCCTGGCGGTTTACCTGAACGCGTTGGTCGGACGCGGCGTGCAGCCGGCTGGATGGGCCAGCTTTATCACTTCCTCGGCATGACCACCGGTGTAATCAATTCTTCCGGCGGGATGGGGCCGGACAGCTCGTCCTATGAGTTCGATCCTGCCTTCCAGGGCGACGCCGGCGGGTTCTCGCGTCTGCGTCCGGTGAGCCGCGCGGCCGCCTATGCCTGCGATATCACCTACGGCACCAACAACGAGTTCGGTTTCGATTATCTGCGCGACAACATGGCATTTTCTGCCGATCAGCGGGTGCAGCGTCGTTATTTCGCGGTGGTCGACGAGGTCGACTCGATCTTGATCGATGAGGCGCGTACGCCGTTGATCATCTCCGGGCCGGCCGAAGACAGTTCGGAGATGTACCGCCGGGTCAGTGGTATCCCGGCCCAACTCACGAGACAGGACCCGATCACCAACGACGAAGGCAAGCCGGATTTCGGTCCCGGCGATTACTCCGTCGACGAGAAGGCACGCCAAGTCTTTCTCAGCGATGAGGGGCATGAAAAGGTCGAGCAGATGTTGTCGGAGTACGGCCTGCTGGCTGAGGGCGAGAGCCTGTACGACCCGTCGAACATCATGCTTATGCACCATGTGATGGCGGCGATGCGGGCACATGCCTTGTTCCAGCGCAATGTCGATTACATCGTGCGCGACGGCCAGGTGATCATCGTCGACGAGTTTACCGGTCGTACGATGCCCGGGCGGCGCTGGTCGGACGGCCTGCACCAGGCTATCGAGGCCAAAGAAGGCGTGCAGATCCAGGCCGAGAGCCAGACGCTGGCCTCGATCACCTTCCAGAATTACTTCCGACAGCGGATACCGAGGCGTTTGAATTCCAGCAGATCTACGGCCTCGAGGTGGTTGTCATACCGACCAACAGACCGATGCAGCGCGACGACCAGACCGACTTGGTCTACCTGACACAGGGCGAGAAGTATCAGGCGATCGTTGAAGACGCGCGCGACTGCGTTGAGCGCGGCCAGCCGGTACTGGTGGGCACGGCATCAATCGAGGTCTCGGAACTGGTGTCGAACATGCTTAACGAAGCCGGCGTCGAACACCAGGTACTGAATGCCAAGCAGCACGAGCGGGAAGCGCAGATTGTCGCTGAAGCTGGACGCCCTGGAGCGGTCACCATCGCCACGAACATGGCCGGTCGTGGTACCGACATCGTGCTTGGTGGCAACCTCGACGTGGAATTAGGCCAGCTCGGTGACACTGCGGAT
>MWSD01000067.1_pt1 | contig 18140 bp, 11 predicted proteins | sample 1021921 | NCBI WGS metagenome assembly MWSD01 (sample SAMN06338133, study PRJNA374545) | mollusc metagenome | biome: marine bay; material: sediment; isolation source: gill 40 cm from animal B | host: Kuphus polythalamius | place: Philippines: Mindanao | collected 2011-09-12 | reverse complement strand
GCCGCGATCGTGATACTCGCACGCTTCCTGTTGCAGGAAGACTTCGGCTTGATTGCGGTGGCGTCGTCGTTGGTTCTGATTATCGACGGCCTGAGCGATTTCAACGTCGAGCTCGCACTGATAAGAACTCGCGAGACCAGTCGCGAACTGTTCGACACCGCCTGGACGCTTTCGTGTATCCGTGGCTTGTTGTCCGCCACGGTCATGCTGGGTGTGGCGGCTGTGTTGACCGACCCGAGGGTGGTCGAGCTGCTCCAGGTGCTGGCAGTCGTTCCTATCCTCAAAGGGTTGGCCAACCCTCGTTTCGTGGTGTTTGAGCGCAACCTGGATTATTCGCGGCTGGCGATTCAGACCTTGCTCGCCAAGGTGGTGTCCGTGGTGGTTACCATAGCCGTCGCGGCGATCTACCAGAGTTACTGGGCCGTCATCGTCGGTATGTTGGTCAATACCTCGGTGATGACCGGCTTGTCTTATCTGCTCAAGCCCAGCCTGCCCAGATTTTCGCTGAAGTGCTTCAAGGATATCTTTTCGTTCACCGGGTGGATGACGCTCAGCAGTATCGTGTCGACCCTGTACATGCATACTGATAAATTGATTGTTGGCCGGTTTCTGGGCATGGCGGATGCGGGTCTCTACTTCATGACCCAGCGGGTAGGCACCTTGCCCACCAGGGAGTTGATATCGCCGCTGAGACAAGTGCTGTTCCCGTCGTTCAGCGAGATGGCAGCGGATAAACAACGCTTGCGACTGGCCGTGGGTGAAGCCTTCAGCGTGGCAGGCAGCCTGGCGATGCCGGCCGCCTTTGGATTTGCCTTGATCGCGAACGACTTTGTGCCACTTGTGCTGGGCGATCGCTGGGTCAGCGTGGTGCCGCTGCTCGTCGTCCTGGTTCCCTTGCTGGGTATGCGTGCGACCTTCTCGGTGGTTCAGCCCTGTATGCTGGCCCTGGGTGAAACGCGGCTGCTGTTTTTTGCAGGCGTGATTTACGGCGTGGTACATATCGCAGCCTTTACCCTGGGGACGATTCATTTCGGCCTGCCCGGGGCCGTGTGGGGCATCGTTGCGGCAGGTGTGGTGTTCGTGTTTCTCAACTATGCGCTGTTGCAGCGGTTACTCGGTATCGGGTTTGCCGAGATCCTCTCGCATGCCTTGCGCCCCTTTGTTTCAGCGCTGGTCATGGTTGGCGCGGTCTTCCTGTTGGATGCAATGATTGCTTTGCCCCTGTTTTCATCCGCGGGGGCATGGTCTGCCTTGTGGATCAAGACGATTGTTGGAGCAGGGGTTTACGTGATCACACAGTATGGTTTGTGGCGGCTGCAGGGGCGCCCACCCGGTGTGGAAGACAGGCTGATCCGGTTGCTGATCAGCGGCAAGCCGTCGGTGGCTTCCGAGAGCTGACGATGACAGACAAGGGGAACGCAGACAGGGCATCGAGACTGCGCGAAGCGATCGCGTTGAAGCGCGCAAAAGCGGGCAAGACGTCAGCGCAAGCCGGGATGACGGCGCGTCCCGGGGACAGCAAGCCTTACCTCAGCGGTCTGCAGCATGGACTGTGGCTTGCTCATCAGGTGAGGCCGGAATCCCCCGCATATAACCTCGCCAGCGCCTATCGTTTCAGGGGAGCGCTGGATATCCCGAGATTACAAACCTCGTTCAATCGCCTGGTGGCGCGCCATCGCATCCTGCGATCGACATTCAGCGCGCATGCGGACACCGCCGAGCAGGTCATCCGCCCGCACCAAGACCTGCAAGTGGGATTTCATGCGATCGACGAACAGAACCAGGTGGCAACCGCCACGCGCCTGGCCCGAGAGCCTTTTGATCTCGAGGCCGGCCCTCTGGTTCGGATGGACATCCTGGCAGATGAACAAGCGCAGGTGGGCGTTCTGCTGCTCGCGGTGCATCACATCATCATGGATGAGATGTCCCTTGGGCAGTTCTGGCTTGAGCTGGCTGCGGCATACAACGGAGACACGCCCGAGGCAGCGGCATGTGGCCCGCAGTACGACGATTACGTGTACTGGCAGCAGAGAAGCGAACACGCGAAGCGAGCGCATGACCGCGCGTTCTGGCTACAAAAACTGACGCCGCCCCCGGATAACTTGAAGCTGCCGATAGAGCGGCAGGTGGGAAAGCTCAACGATGACGGGCGCTTGCTCAGGCACGTGCCAGACGATCCGCTGAAGCGCGATGTCCGGCGATTCGCGGCGGCGGCGGGTGTAACGCCCTTCGCCGTCTACGCCTTCGCTTTTCAGTTGCTGCTGCAAAGATATACCGATGGTCAGAGAGTGGCATTTGCCACGCCGGTAGCCACGCGAACGCATGCGGCCAGCATGGAGATGCTCGGTTACTTTCTCAATCCGCTGCTTGTGTACACGGCAGTCGACGAAACGTTGTCGGTTGAGCAGTCACTCGCCGCGTTCAACGAACTACTTAATGAATGCATTGCACATGCCTCTGTGCCGCCAAATGAACTGGCAGCGGCACTGCCCGGGTTAAGGGATACGACACGCAACCCGCTGTTTCAGGCAATGTTCGTTTACCAGAACGTGTCTCAGCCTCCGCTCCTGGCTGGGCTGCAACTCGAACCGGTCGAGCTTGACCTGGGCTGCTCCAAGTTCGATCTGACATTGTTCGTCTCGGAAGGAGATCACACCCTGGAGTTCGGCGTGGAGTTCAACACCGGGCTTTACGAGACGAGCTCGATCCGCCGTTTGCTATGCCATTACGAGGAACTGCTTCGCTCTGTTGTCGAAGATGCAGGGCACAAGGTGCTCGATGTCCGCATGCTGGGTGTTGAAGAGCAACAGGCGCTGCGCATCCTGTCGACAGGGGCGGAACTCGAATCGCCGACACGGCTGTTGCCACAGCGAATTTTGCATGTTGGGCTCGATACTCCCGATGCGATTGCGCTGGTATGCGAAGGGCAGGCGTGGACGTACCAAAGGTTGATCGCAGCGAGCGTATCCGTTGCTCGTGCGCTGCGTGCGCTGGATGTCGGTCATCGTGACCACGTGGGGTTGTTTGTTGAGCGCTCGCCCTGGCTGCTTGCCGGCATCCTCGGCACGCATTTCGCCGGGGCCGCCTATGTGCCGCTCGACCCGTCCTATCCATCTGCGAGGAATGCATTCCAGCTCGAGGATGCGGATGTCGCAGCGGTGCTGACGACCTCCAACTTGCAGGCGCGGTTGCCTGCCACGGCTGCGCCGCTGGTGCTTGTCGATGGCTTGTCTGTCGAAAGCCTGCCTGTCGATACTCGGATCAATGCGGAGATCTTTGCGTCCAACGAGGACGACACCGCCTACCTGTTATATACATCCGGGTCCACCGGGCATCCCAAGGGGGTCGTCATCTCGCAGCGGAACCTTGCGGCAAGCACGGATGCACGCAGCCAGGTGTACGGGGCGCGCGCCGCGCGCTTTCTGTTGATTCCCAGCGTCGCCTTCGACAGCTCGGTTGCCGGCATCTTCTGGACCCTGACCGCGGGCGGCACACTCGTCATCGCCACCGAACAACAGTTGCATAATCCGCGCTTGCTCGCAGAGTTGATCGAAGAACAACAGGTCACCCACTTGCTCTGTGTGCCTTCTCTGTATACCTATCTGCTTGACTTTCTTGAGCACCGTTCGCTCGCACTGGAGGCGGTTGTCGTGGCGGGTGAAAGCTGCCCGGCAGGTCTGCTGAACAAGCATCTTCAGCTGTTGCCGTCGACGCGCCTGTTCAACGAGTATGGGCCGACCGAAGCGACGGTCTGGTCCAGCGTGCGTGAGTTCATGCGCGCACCGGCTGAGCAGCACATCGATATCGGCTGCCCGATACCCGGGGCATGTATCGAGGTTCTCGACCGGTTTGGCAGACGGGTGCCGAAAGGATTTCCCGGCGAGGCCTGGATCAGCGGGCCAACCGTATCGTCGGGCTACTGGCGCCGGGCTGACCTTACCGGCGCACGCTATGCCTCGGAGCCCGACAGGTTCGGGGTATTCGAGAGCCACGAGCGCCGTTACCGCACCGGTGACCGGATGGCGTGGAATGCAGAAGGTCGCCTGGACTTTCTGGGTAGGGACGATGGTCAGATCAAACTGCGCGGTTTCCGCATAGAGATCGGCGAGGTCGAGAACTGTCTCTATCAGGCCTCCGGGGGAAGGCCGGCTGCCGTCGTGGCGCGTTCAGTCGGTGGCGAGGATGAGCAGCAGCTGGTGGCCTTTGTGGAATCCGCAAGCTCGCAAAAAGAAGCGGTGTTGAACCGGGTCGTCGCGGAAAAGTTGCCGGCTCATATGTGGCCGGCCCGGATCGTGTTCATGGAATCCCTGCCGCGATTGCCGAACGGCAAGGTAGATTCCCGGCAGCTGCAGAACTGGCCTTTGACACACGACCAATCCCAGGTTGCGGAAACCGTACCCTTCGATATCACGGAGCAGACGCTGGTTTCGCTATGGCAGGGGTTGTTGCAGATTCCGACGGTTTCGGTGACCGACAACTTCTTTCGACTGGGCGGGCATTCCTTGCTGGTAATCCGCATGATTGCCGCAATCGAACGCGACATGGGCGTGCGGCTGACCGCGGCCGATGTGTTTGAGAATCCCACGGTCAGTGAACTGGCCAAACGCGTCGCGCAGGGAAGTACTGCTTCGGCAGTGCCTTATCGCCACCTTTTTCCCATTCAGCCGGCCTGGTCCGGCGATCCGCTGATTTTCTGTATCCCACATTTCTTCTCGGATGCCGTGGCAAGACAGTTCAAGGACAAGCGACCGGTGTATGGCTTGCGCGGCGTCGGTCTGCGCGCCGAAGGCAACTGGGGACGCTGGGCCACGATGCGCGCACTGGGCCGGGAGCTGGCGGATGAGGTTGAAAGGCGCTTCTCCGGGCAGCCATGCACAATCGCCGGCTATTCCTTTGGCGCCTCGATGGCGATGGAACTGACCGCCGAGTTGCAGCAACGGGGTGTTTCGGTAGACAAGCTCTGTTTGATAGCGCCGATGGCGATCGACCATGTTCGCATCGGTCCGTTCAAGTTCCAGCTGCACAACCTGCGTCGATCGCTGGGCGAGATGTCGGCGGGCGAGAGATTGATCCACATCGCGCGCGACAACAATCCGTTGACCCTGCGACCCTATAGGCATTTTTCGCGATTGATCAGGATGCGTCTATGGCGGCGTGTGCAGGTCGCCTATGCACGGGTGCGCAAAGCCCTGGGTTTATCCTTGGGTGCTGAATTGCTGCACGCCGATGTGCGGGTGGAACGCTTCCGCTTGCAGAGCAACTATCGACCGCGGAACATTCATGCTGCAACCGTGATCCTCAATGCACAAGAAACCTCCACGGATGCTGCCGCGACCCTGCGCCCCTACCTGCTGGGGCCGCTGGAGGTGGTCGACATCCCCGACCCCCACATCGACGCGAATGTCGCTATGGCCACAGAAAGATTGCTTGAGTACCTGCAACAAGCCGACGGCGACATGGTCGAGCAGGCAAACAACACGTCGGATGGTGTCGCATGTTGACAGACGTCGAGCGTAAACGCGGAAACGCCGAGTTGCGGCGATTGCTGGAGCAGCTCGGTACGCAGATAACGCCAGATGAAGATGCCTTGCAGGCCTGGTTCGCAGAATATCGCCATCATCACCTGGATCGCCTGGCGAGAGACTTGGAGATGCTGGAGGCGAACGTGCCCGCGCCGGCCAAGGTGCTCGAATACGGTGCCATACCCCTGTTGCTCACGGCCGCATTACAGACTCGCAGTTACCAGGTCACAGGGCTGGATATTGGCCCACAGCGATTTGCGGACGCGATACGTGGCATGGCGCTCGATGTCAGACAATGTGATGTCGAGCGAGAGACGACGCCTTTCGAAGCGGCCTCATTCGACGCCGTACTGTTCAACGAGCTTTTTGAACACCTGCGTATCAACCCGATTTTCACGCTGCGCGAGGTGCATCGGATACTCAAGCCGCAAGGGCGCTTGTTTATTTCTACTCCGAACCTGCGTTCAGCCAAGGGAATTCGCAACCTGTTGTTCAAGAACCAGGGGCATGCGGTATCGGCAGGGGTTTACAGGCAGTATGAGAAGTTGCAAACCCTGGGTCATATGGGACACGTTCGCGAATACACCACCAAAGAGGTGGTCGATTTTCTGCAACACATCGGGTTCGAGGTGGAGAAGGTTATCTACCGCGGTGGAGATGGAGCGGGGCTTACCGGTCTGGTCGAGCGCGTTGTGCCATCGATGCGCCCGTTCTTTTCGCTGATCGCCCGCAAGCGGGGAGACGGGTGAATCCTTCGGCTATGCAGCACCGGATATTCGTCGTTGGGGCTCCCCGATCAGGAACGACCCTGGTTCAATCATTGCTGGCCAGCCATCCGGATCTGACATCGTTTCCCGAGAGTCACCTGTTCAGCCGGCATTTCAAAACCATCCCTCCGTTGCCGTTCCCTTTTCTGCGGCACAGCCCATTGCAGCGGTTACGAGCTTTTCTCGGTGAGGCGGGGATCGATGCCGAATCGGCAGAGGCCTATCAAGAGAGGCTTGGCCGGCTGCTGCGGCCGGCCTTGCTCCGGCCTCTGAGAACCCGCGAGGTGGCGCGCGAGTTGCTGGCTGTGCTTGATGACATCGCGCGCTCCAGGCAGGTGTCGGGTTGGGTTGAAAAGACACCCATGCATCTCTACTACGTGAAGTTTCTGGAATCGTTCTTCCCTGACGACCGAAAGCCGCACTTCGTGCATGTCGTTCGCCGCGGCCTGGATGTCGTTACCTCGCTGCACGCGGCCTCGATGGCCTGGAAGACGCCTTATGCAATCGATACCTGCGTCGAACGCTGGAATCAGGATGTTGCGGTATCCCTCAAACATCTACACGAACCGCAGCATCATTTCGTGGTTTACGAAGCGTTGGTGAATGAGCCCGACCGGGTAACGCGGCGATTGTTCGAATCCTTAGGGCTGGATTGGCAGGATGATGTTCTGCAGCGCTATGCCGCGGAGAGTCAATCGCTGATTACCAACGAAGAGACCTGGAAGAGCAACAATGCCGGAGCGATCGAGGCCCCCGTCAAAAGTACCGGTCAGTTGGATAAGGCGCAGCTGCAAAGGGTGACCGAAGGCCTGGATGACGCGCTGTACCGCGAGGCCTGCCGCCGGGTCGATTATTCACTACCGGGTGGCGGGAGTGTCGCTTGAAGGATCTTGCGCTCGGCGGACGGTTGGCGAGGGCAATTCAGTCCCGTGACGCTTTCGACTTTGCCCTGCGGGCATTGAATGCTACTGAGACCCCGGATCCCGAAGACCGGGCGTGCCTCGAGCAGGTTGAGCAGGCCTGTCGCTCGATCTCGAAAAAAATGTTGGACCTGCAGAGCCAAGTCTTGCACCTGCTCGACGAGGCGGGCATCCAGGCATCGGGCAGTGACAGCGATCTGCTTGCCAGGGGAGCCCAGCAGTTTCATCACTGTCGCATCCGCATACCGGTGGAGCATATCGCCGCCGCCGTCGAGGCGCTGAACAGCATCGGGTTCAGCATGCGGGTTGCGCTCGACCGTGTTGCCGTGGCTCTGCTTACACGCTATCAAAAGCAGATCACCTTGATCCGTTTCGACGAGGACACCACGCGAATCACGCTGCGCTGGTCCGAGCAGCTGCCGAGCTGCCTCCACGCGGCACTGCGGCCTTCGTTGACCGATGCGGCTTACCTCAAGCTGCCGCCAAGACTCGTTGCGCTTTATCCTTTCGTGCGATTGCTCAGGAGAATCCGCAAGTCAGGCAGCGTCGGGACGAAGGGATTCGAAGACCAAGACTATCTTCGTACTCCACAGTCCCTGGTAAGCCCTCTGTTGGTTGCGGCCGGGGTTACCGCCGAAGACACCGTTTGCGATCTGGGTTGCGGATATGGCCAGGTAGTTATCCACGCGGCCGAGGCCTTCGGTTGCCGCGCAGTTGGTGTGGAGGCGGCCCCTGAGATGGTGGCCGCGGCCCGGCAGTCGGTGGACCGGGCCGGGTTGCAGCATCGCGTCGAGATACGTCACCAGGTGATCGAAGAAGCCGACCTTTCGGGGGTAGACGTGGTCTTTCTGTTTCTTCCTTCTGCCGTGGTCAATCGCTTGTTGCCGCTGTTGCTCAAACGGATGCGCAAGGGCGCGCGCCTGGTGGTTCACGAGCAGGCGCCGATGATGCTCGAGCCACCGCCTGATCAATCGCTACCGTTGGTGTCTGCGACGGCATTGACCGTGGCACATCTGTGGCGAGTATGAACAGACTGCCGTACTGACTCGGCGCCTATGCGGCGCTAAAGTCCTTCGACATCCGCAAGGATGCGCTCTTCTGCGATTCGTGCGAGTTCGCCCAGCGTCGGATGGTTGAATACGGTTTCCAGCGGCAGTTCGATGTCGAACTCGCGGCACAGGCTGACCATGACCCGCATGGCGCTGAGTGAGGTCCCTCCCAATCGAAAGAAATGGTCGTTTGCACCTATCCGGCCGCATTCGAGTTCTTCCTGCCAGCGTTGCGCGAGATATTCTTCAACTGGTCCCTCGGGTGGGACGTACCCGGTTTCGTGCTGCTCGTATGAATGCCACGGGAGTGCGTCCTGGTCGATCTTGCCATGAGCCGTGAGCGGAATGGCTTCGAGTCTTCTGAAGTGCGTTGGAATAAAACTTATCGGCAGCAGGTTGCTGAGCCGGTCGCGCAGCAGGTCCTCGGGTATGTCGCGCGCGGCAGTGTAGAAACCCCATAGAACACTTCTTTCCGTGTTTTGTCCCGAAAGGTGTTCGCTCGGGTAGCCGATCTCCTGCAGTGTCTGCTCGACCTGGCCGGCGTCGATGTGATCGTTGAGTTCTTGGTTGGCCGCCTCTCGTGTCTTGTGCCCAAGCCGGACATCCCAGCTGTAGGGGAGGGCGTAGTTGTGATAACCCTTCTCCTTGAGGTGGACGAAGATCCCCGTGTCGTTGATCAGGCAGTTCGTGGATCGTCCGGTATCTTTGGGGCGTTGCCATGAAACTTTGCGCTCCAGGTAATCGAGCACCTCTTCCAAGCCTACGTCCCTGTAGCGGTAGAAATCGACGAACTGGATCTGTTCGAATACCTCATCCGTCTGGAAAACGCCGACATCGAGGGACCGTGCGACTTCATCATCGATGCGATGATAGATTTTGCGCGCTGCCAAGACCGCGGCATCCACCTCCTCGCAAGACCGTTCACCGTCTTTGAACATCTCTTCGGTCAGTCGGGTCTCGAACATCTGGCCGCGTGACAAACCGGTCACGATCACGGGAATACCGAGCTCGATCGCGCGGTTGGTGCTCAGGGTGTACAGCGTTTTGAAGCAGCCCTGGCACACGTTGGAGAAGCGTGCCAGGCTGTCGCGGAAGATCGCGTTCATTGCCTCCGTGCCGGCGAACTCCACCGTCACGCCAAGCTGTCCGGTCACCTTGCGGATATTTTCTTTGGCGCCGTCCGAGATAAAGCCGTTGTCCAGTGTCAGGGCATAGACCGAGAGCCCCATGTCCACCAATTGGCACAAGGCGTAGGTACTGTCCTTACCGCCGCTCAACAGCATCATGCAATCGTATGCCGAGGTGTTTTCTGCTCGTGAACGTTCGAACAGCGCCAGCAGGTCATCCGGAGTTTTGAAATAGCTGGCGGCGTGGTCTTTGATCGCCTCGTACGAACGGCAGATCGAGCATACGCCCTCTTCGTCGAACCGGGCGTGGGGGTAGTCGGAAGACAGACCGCATCGGACGCAGCTGTGTTGCGTGCCGTGCGGCGTGGCATGGGGGAGGCTTTTTCTCTGCAGCACGGCACACTGTTCGATATCGGGTATCGAAAGCAGCGCGGCCTCGATTTCGCCCGGCTCGATACGGAACCCGGAAATCTTCAGCTGCCGGTCTTGCCTGCCCAGGTATTCCAGGCGGCCGGGTGAAACCCAGCGAACCAGATCGCCGGTACGGTAGCGCTTCTGTCCCTCTAGGATTGGGTGCGGTAAGAAACGCTCGTGAGTGAGTGCTTCTTGATTATGGTAGGCACGGGCCAGACCGGGGCGCGAAACCCAGAGTTCACCGGGCACACCCTCTGGAACCGGCATCATCCGGTGGTTGAGTATGTCGACCGACACATGATCGGCAGGGCGGCCGATGGGCACGCTGTGACCCTGGTCGGCTTGCGGGTCGAAGCGATGGAGCACGCAGCCGACAACGGCCTCGGTCGGGCCGTATTCGTTGTAGATCTCCGCTTTGCCGTGGAGTTTTCGGTCGATGCTCGCGGCCAGAGAGGTCTTGAAGTCCTCGCCGCCCACGACGATGCAGCGGATCTTCGAATCGCCGAGCTCTGCATCTTCCAGCAGCGACACGTGGGACGGGGTCAGTTTGATGAAACCAACCTTGTTGTCGGCAACAACATCCATGATTGCCGAGTCGACCGGACCATCGGATTCGGGATAGATCTCCAGGACTCCCCCCGTGATCAACGGCAGAAAAAGGGAGGTGACCGTCAGGTCGAAAGACAAGGAGGTAAACAGCGGAAAGCTCAGCCTGTCGCCGCGGACATAGGTTCGGGCGGCCCAATCCAGGTAGTCAGCGAGCCCCAGGTGTTCAATCAATACGCCCTTGGGACGACCGGTCGAGCCGGACGTATACAGCATGTAGGCCAAGTCGCTCATCAAGGAGTCTACGCCAGGGCGTTGCAGCGCTCGGCCCTGGCGGATGCCGCTTTGTATGTCGAGTGTTTCGACCCGACTGAACAGTGCGGTAGCGACTCCGGTCTCGCCGGTCAGCACCAGGCGTGCTTTGGAATCTTCCAACATGGCGTGGACGCGTGCGGCGGGGTAGTTCTTATCGATCGGCACATAGGCCGCTTGTACGCGCAGGGTCGCGAGAATGGCAATGACCGATTCCACCGAGCGCTTGCCAGCCAGTGCCACGAAATCGCCGGGTTGGACGCCCTTCGCGAGCAAAGTCGCCGCCAGGGCATCAGCCTGCGCGGACAGCTCTAGAAATGTCAGTTGGGTTGGTCCCTGCCTGACCGCAACCGACTGCGGATTGGACTGCACCTGTTCGTCGAACCTTGAGAGAACACTTCGGGTAGGCAGTGGCTGCTCATTCGTATGGTTCAAGCGCTCAAGAATCCCGGATTCATCCGCGGTGAGCAGCGCGACTTCGTGAACCTTCCGGTCGGGGTCCGAGAGCAGTGCCTCGAGCAGCGTGTTGAAGTGTTCGAGGCTGCGGCGACACAGGTATGCCGGCAGCACTTGGTCGTTGAAATCGAAGTGCAGGGTGAAACAGCCATCCCCATCAAAGTCGTGGACCTGCAGGCGCAGGGCATGAACGTTATCGCCATGGCCCGGGTGTACCCAACGGGCTTGCGGGTGCATGTCGGCAAAGTCACCAAAGGGTTCGGGAAAATAGTTGAGGACGATACTGGCCGCCGAGGATTCTGACGGTTCGCTTGACCCGGGCAGCGCGTGTTGCAGGAAAAGGAAGCTCTCCTCCAGGCATTTGCCGCCCAGCGAACGGAACGAATCGTCTTCTGCGACCTGTACGCAAAACGGAAACATCTCGATGAAAAGTCCGAGAGCGTTCCTGGCATCCGTGCCGGGGCGGCCGATGACCGGGGCATCGAAGGCCAGGTGAGACTCGCCGCTCACCCGTCCCAACCAGGCAAAAAGCAAGGTCGCGAAGATGTTGAATCGCGACAGCTCGGCAGACAGGCTGGCAAAACCCTGTTCCTCGCAGAGCCGGTCGATCGCACGCATCTGCGACGCTGTCAGCTCGAGCGTGTAACGTGTGCTTGCCGTTTCTCGCGCGGAGCCGTTGCTGACGTACAACGGAACGGCCGGCCGGGCGTTGTCCCTGCGCGAAGCCCAGTGCTGTTTGGCGTCGGCAGTGATGTCCACCTTGGCTGCGAGCGCGCGGGCCGTGGGGTAGTAGGGCGCCAACGGGGTGGGTGGTTCGATACCATCGCGAATGGCTTGGTATTCCTGCGCAACCTGTCTGTACAGCAGCACGCTGGATCGGGCATCTGTGATCAGGTGATGCAGATTTAGATACCAGGCGGAACCGTGGCGACCGAGATTGACCAGTACACTGTCGACGAGCGGACCGTCCAAGGGTAAAGGGGTGGTGCTGCGCGCTTCACTCCAAGTGCTGAATGCCTGCAGCGGATCGGACTCTCTACCCAGGTCGACAAACGACGTGATCAGTCGATCGGTATCCAGGGTAATCCGATGCGGCACACCGGAAACCTCTCGAACCGCGGTACGCAGCACCTCGTTACCAGCGACCACGCGTAGCCAGGCAGCCTGGAAGGTGTCGGCGTCCAGGAAAGTGGAGAACACCCAGGAAAACGCCATGTTGTAGAGCGGCAATTCGGGGTTGAGCCGTTGCCCGATCCAAATCTGGGTCTGCGTGTGCGTCAGTTCATATGATGGGGTTTGCTGCTCGCCCACTGCTTCCGACCCTTCCAGCGATTAACCGCTGTTAAACTACCACGACACTTAACAACTCCGTACCCCTTGCCATGCAATTCGAACTCTCTGCACAACAACGAGAGCGCCGTGAGCGTATTCGCGAGTTCGCCTCGCGGGAACTGGGTTCCGAGGCGGCACTTCACGATCGGGAAGGGACGTTTCCACGGGACGACTGGGCGGCGTGTTGTGATCACGGAATTCTGCGTTGCCATATCCCCGAGGCCTACGGTGGGCTCGGCCTGAGCGCCAGCGATACGGTACTGACGCTGGAGGCCCTCGGTTATGGGTGCCGCGACAACGGCCTGACCCTGGCGCTGGGTGGACAGACATGGAGCGTGCAAGAGCCGATTCAGGTTTACGGAAGTGAACAACAGAAGCAGCGTTACCTGCCGCGCTTGTGCTCGGGTGAATGGATCGGCAGCCATGGTGTCACCGAGGTCGAGTCGGGTTCGGATGCGCTGAGCCTGCAGACCCGAGCGCAGAAGGTCGACGGCGGCTACTTGTTGAACGGTCGTAAGACATACATAGGCATGGCCCCGCTTGCCGACCTGGCCGTGGTGTTGGCCAGCACCGATCCGGACGCTGGAAAGTGGGGTGTGTCGGCGTTCATCGTCGAGTCGGCGTTTGATGGGTTTTCGCAGGGCGAACCGCGGGCGAAAACAGGTACCAGGAGCAACCTGTTGGGCGACCTGGTATTCGAAGATTGTTTTGTGCCGGAAGAAAACCTGCTGGGGGGAGAGGGCGTCGGTGTCAGCCTGTTCACCCAAACGATCGCCTGGGAGCGTGCCTTCATCCACGCCGGACATCTCGGCGCAATGCAGTATGTCTTCGAGCGATGTGTGGACTACGCCAACGAGCGCCGGCAGTTCGGCCAGGCCATAGGTGGCTTCCAGTCGGTTTCCAATCGTATTGCGGATATGCGAGTCCGTCTGGAGACATCGCGACTTCTGATGTTCAAGGCGGCGGCAATGAAGGATGCCTCGCTCGATGCGTCGATCGAGTGCGCGATGGCGAAGCTGCATATCGGCGAATCCCTGCTGGAGTGTGCGACCGACGCCGTGCGCATTCACGGCGCCCGTGGCTATCTGCAAGAGTTCGAGATCGAAAGACACCTGCGTGACTCGATCGGTGGCGTCATCTATGCAGGCACATCGGATATTCAACGGAACCTGATAGCCAGTCTGGCCGGCGTCAAAGGCTAGGAGGACGCTTGGGTTACCTGCTGCATCACTCGGTAGACGAGTCCGCGCGAAGCACACCGGATCACGAGGCGTTTCGCTTCGAGGGTCAGTCGCTCACCTACGCGATGCTGATGGAACGTGCCAACCGCCTGGCCGGCATGCTGGTCGAGGCAGGGGTGAAGCGCTCCGACCGGGTCGGCATCTATATGTACAAAAGCCTGGATCTGCCGGTAGCGCTTTACGGCATTCTCAAGGCGGGTGCGGCCTACGTGCCCATCGATCCCACGGCGCCTCCCGCCCGTGTGCAATTCATCATCGAGGATTGTGGCATCGAGCATCTGGTGAGCGACGCCGCACATGCGCGCAAGCTCGCCAACCTGCTGCAGGGGCTGCCCACGCTCAAAACGGTCTTTGGCCTCGGCCGTCCGCCGAACCTGGAAACGTCGTGCGATTTTGTTCCATGGCAGCAGGTTGAGACCTTTCCTGCAGAAGATCCCGCAGTGCGGGTCATCGAGCAGGATCTTGCCTACATCATGTACACGTCCGGTTCGACCGGCGCGCCCAAGGGGTTGATGCACACCCATGCCAGTGGATTGGCCTATGCGCATCTGTCGGCGCGCGAATACGGAGTAAGCGGCAGCGATCGTCTGGGCAACCATTCTCCGTTGCATTTCGATATGTCGACCTTCGAGTACCTCACGGGGCCGCTGTGTGGTGCAACAAGCGTGATCATTCCCGAAGAGGTCACCTTGTTTCCGCAGAGTCTGGCCGCGTTGATCGAGGCGGAAAGACTGACGTTCTGGTACTCGGTGCCGTTGGCCCTGATCCAGCTGCTGGAACAAGGCGATATTGCGCAGCGTGACTGTTCCAGCCTGCGCTGGGTGCTGTTCGGCGGCGAACCGTTTGCGCCCAAGCACCTGAATCGTCTGATCACTCTCTGGCCAGACGCACGCTTTTCGAACTCATACGGCCCGGCCGAAGTGAACCAGTGCACCGCCTATCATTTGCCGAAGGGCGAGCTGATCGAGGATGAGGCCGTTCCGCTGGGTGATGTATGGCCCGGTGCCGAGGGGCTGCTGCTCGATGAAGACGACCGCGAAGTCTCCAAGGGGCAACCAGGGGAGTTAGTCATCAGAGCGCCGACCATGATGCGCGGTTACTGGGCACGACCGGATCTCAACACCAAGGCATTTTTTCGACAGCCGCTGTTCACGGACTTCGAGAAGGTCTTCTATCGGACAGGCGACCTGGTGCGGGAACGCTCCGATGGCAAGCTGATGTTCCTGGGACGCAAGGACAGGATGATCAAGATACGCGGTTATCGGGTGGAGCTTGACGAGATCGAGGCCGCCATTACCGCGTTGCCTGACGTGGCCGAAGCCGGGGCCGTGGTGGTGAACGCCGAAGACGGTGCAAAGAAAATCTGCGCAGTGGCCCTTGGTCGCGACGGTCAGGAAATTGATCCGGATGCACTGAAGCGGGGTATCGCCCAACGGCTACCGGCTTATGCAGTACCGGACATTCTGGAATGTCGTCCCGAGCTGCCGCGAACAGGCAGTGGCAAAGTCGATCGTACGGCGCTGCGGAAGGAATTCGAGAGCAGGGGCTAGCTTGATGGCGCCGTTGCCTGGCGTTTCGACAGGCTTTGCAGGTATTCGCTCATCACCCGCACGCTGCGGAAGTTTCCGGGGAGCAGATCCTGGGGCGGAATGGAGATACCCAGTTCGTCTTTGAGGTGAGCGACCAGCCTGACCAGGCCAACCGAATCCATCAGGCCGCCGACCAGCAGGTTCTCTTCAGGATCGATATCCAGCGTATCGTCACCTGCCAAATGTTTTCGAATGAATTCGATGATCAGCGCTTCGGTATCCTCGGCGCTCAATGGAGCTGTCATGTGTTTCAGGCCTTGCCAAAGGGTCGTTGCATTTTGGAATCCGTTCCGCTTGTCATGAGGCCTTAGTAAGCGTGGATGTTGGTTTTTTGTCAACCAGCCCACTAATGCGCAAGAAGTTGACGAAACAGGTCGCCCGTCTGTTGGGCCACGGTTTTCCAATCCTGTGTCGAGGCCAATTGCCGGTTGCACTTGCCCATAGATGCTAATTCCTCAACATGCTCGAAGGCCTCGTTCAGGGCGTTTTTCAGGCCATCCGGCGTGTCGCTGTCGTAGAAGAACCCCTTGGCCTCGTGCTCGAGGTCCCGGATACAGCCTGTTCTGGGAGCAATGATCGCCTTGCCGAACGACAGCGCGAGAATAACCGAGCCGGAAGTCAGCACATTGCGGAACGGTGTGGCTACCACGTCTGCCGCTGCCATGTAGGTTTGGATGTCGTCATCATCGATGAATTGCAGGTGCAGGCGGATATGGTTGTTGTTGTCGGCAGCTTGCTGCAGCTTGGTGCGTAGTTCGGGTTCGTGCACGCGGCCGGCGATCAATAAGATCGCAGACATCGCCTGGTCACTGGCCAGAAATGCCTCGAGCAGTTCCAATACACCCTTGTAACGGCGTATCTCGCCAAACAACAACACCACGCTGGTATCGCCGGGCAGGCCGAGGCGTGTGCGCGCCGTCGCCCGGTCCTGGTGGTCGGGATACACGCCTAAATAGCTGGCGTGCGGGATGACGCGAATATGCTTGTCGTCGATCCAGGGATAGCACTTGCGCAGGTCGTCACCGGCGGTTTTGCAATGAACGATGATCGCGTCCGCCGCGCGCGATACCAATCGGGTGATCAGGGTTTCGGTGCGTGGCTTTCGCCCCTCGTGGTCCTTTAGGTTATGGACCGTCCATACGATGCGGCAGCCAAATACGCGCAGAATCGCCCATTGGCACAGGAACAGCACAAAGGCGATATGGCCGCGGATTGACGTCTTACCGATGTAGAACGGATGCAGCCAGTGGAAGTGCACGACGTTCGGACGTTGTGCCAGCACCTTGTGAATGAAAACAACGCCGCCGGGATTGCACACGGCCCCCGTCTCACGGGCCAGGTGGCGATACAGCTGCGCCTGATAAGGATTGTCGGTGAACTCGGGCAGGTACAGGACTTTCATGTAGAACGCCCGCTACCGAGCAGTCGGCGAACCGCGTGCTTCACCCCTGTCCACAGCCATTGACCATACCAGCGTATCGGCAGGGGGCCGCTGAACATACGTTTGCTCAACGCCGTCATGGCAGCGCCGGGTGCAACTCGAAACTGTTTGGGGAAGATATGTCTTGTCCAGAAGGCATCGGCCGCTTTATGTCCGAGCAAGGACAGGCGTGACTCGAGAAAATATTCCGAGGCATCCAGTCCATAGCGGTGGGTGATGCGGTCCGGACGGTTGTCATGGAACCAGGAAAGCAATGGCTGGTCGACCATCAGAAAGCGTGCGCCGCGTTGCTCGAGACGCAGGCAGAAGTCGTAGTCCTGGTGTTTGCGCAGGTCGGCGTCGAAGCGAGTACATCGTGCCAGCTCCGTCGGCAGCAGCAGCGAACTCGTCTGGATGTGGCCCCTTTGCACGAACAGGTATTCGGCCACGCCGACGTCCACCGGTTTTGCTGTGTCAGGGAGAATGGATACACCGGATGGCGTGATCGCTCGATACTGCGAATGGCAAACGATCGCCGGATTCCAGCCTTTGCTCCGCCAGTTTGTGTCGATCCCAGGTGTCGTCGGAATCGAGAAAGGCGACATAGTCACCGTTTGCATTGTCGATCCCGGTGTTCCGGCATGCTGCGCCACCGCCGTTGCGTTCGCGCCGAATCAGGCGAAGACGCGGGTCGTCAATGGATCGAACTGCCTCGCGCGTGTCGTCGGTGGATGCATCGTCTACGACCAATACCTCGAGCAGGTTGATATCGTCCTGCGCCAGGCAGGATGCGATTGCCTGCACGATGCAATCCGCACGGTTGAACACCGGGATGATGACACTGATCGTGGGCCCGTGCTGTGCCGGTATGACCTTGTTGTGGCTTGTCTGTATCTCTTCCACTGGCGGTCACTTTCTAGCGCAGACGTTGGAAAAGGCTGATGTATTGCTCGGTCATGCGATCCAAACAGAACTCGCGTTCTGCAGTCTCCCGCGCAGCGTCGCTCATACGATGAAGCAGTGCCGGCTCGTCCCGCAGGCGGCGTGCCGCCAAGGCAAAATCCCTCGCATTATCGAGTTGGCACAACAGGCCATTCTTCTCGTGGGTGATCACTTCCGGTAGCGAGGCCGTGTCGCTGGCGATCACCGGAGTGCCGCTGGCCATCGCCTCCATCGCCACCAGGGGTAGCCCTTCCAGGCGGGTCGGGAGCAACAGGGCGTCTGCACGATGGTACTCCTGGCGCACCTGCTCGGGATCGAGGCGCCCCAGGCGGCGTACATTTGCGGCGTCGGGGAAGGGGGCTGCCGTCCGCTTTCCCTGGGTGTACGACAGTTCGAATCCTTTACCCAGATGCGACATGATGTCGGGTAGCAGGTCGGCCCCCTTGCGTGGACTCAGGTTGCCAACGAACAGCAGGCGGAAATCGCGGCCGTCGCAACTTTCT
>MWSD01000013.1_pt3 | contig 18961 bp, 19 predicted proteins | sample 1021921 | NCBI WGS metagenome assembly MWSD01 (sample SAMN06338133, study PRJNA374545) | mollusc metagenome | biome: marine bay; material: sediment; isolation source: gill 40 cm from animal B | host: Kuphus polythalamius | place: Philippines: Mindanao | collected 2011-09-12 | reverse complement strand
GGACAAGCGAAGAAAGGACGCTGTTGACACGTCATATCATCGCGTCGTCTTGCAGCACAAAACGGCGCAGCCTCAACGAATCGACAGATCGACCCGATCAGCATGAACAGTAATAACGACTCAAAAACAGGTTCAAGCCGGCGCCGTTGGCGCGCACTGCTGTTGGCCACAGCGATGACCGCCATTGGCGCCGCGCAGGCCGCCGCCCCCCTGGCCACCCGCTATTACGAAGACGCCGTTGCGCGCTTCAACAACGACGATCCCAAAGGCGCTTTGATTCAGTTGAAAAACGCCTTGCAACGCGATCCCGGGCAATTGTCCGCAAAGATCCTGCTGGGACGCGTGCATCTGACGCTGGACGATCCGGTCGCAGCCGAAGAGGAACTGGTGCAGGCGCAAAAACTGGGCGCCGATCCGCTGCTGGTTGCAGGGCCGCTGGCAAAGGCGCGTAACGCCCTAGGCAAGTACGAACTCAATCTCGAGTCGATCATTCCCACCCGTTTTCCACGCAGTCAGCAACCGGACCTGTGGGAGCAGCTAGGCATCGCGCGGCTTGAAACCGACGATCCCGCAGGGGCCACCATTGCCTTCCAGGAAGCACTGCAGATCGATCCAACACATGTCGGCGCCAAGCTGGGCCTGGCCAAGATTCCGCTCAAACAAAAGAAGTTTGCCGAAACCTCGCGCCTGGTCGACGATATTCTGTCGGTCGCACCGGACAATGCGGAAGCATGGTTCGTCAAAGGCTCCGCTACACACGCGCTGGGCCAGTTCGATGAAGCGAGCAAGGCCTACAACCGCGCCCACTCGCTCGACCCGAATCACCAACAGGCCGCGCTCGGCGAAGCAACGGCAATCCTCGAATCGGGCGACGCGGCGCGCGCAGTGGCGTTGCTGGAACCGCTTGAACAGAAATTTCCGGCCGTTGCCACGATTCCGTATCTGCGCTCGGAGGCACTCAAGGCGCTCAACCGGACAGCAGACGCCGACGCCGCGCGTGCCAAGGCATCCAGCCTGATCAGCGCCTACTCGTCAGCGGATGTGTCGAATCGAGGCGCAGACCTGTTGCTGTTCGGCACTATCGCATTCGAGGGTGGGCAGCTCGAAACCGCGTACCAGTTCTTGTCGGCCTATATCCTGCTGGCGATGGGCAAACCCAACGATGCACAACGCGTCTTGCTGCGCCTTTCCGCCAACAATCAGGCCGACGCCGAGGCGTTGGCATTGCTGGGCGATGCGCACATGCAATCGGGCGACGAAGTGGCCGCCGAGCGCTACTACCGCGACGCCCTGGAAAACTACAACGGCGGACCGGCACTGGTGCGACGCCTGGGCATGACGCAGTTCTACAGCGGACAGCGTGATCAAGCCCTGCAGACGCTCGAATCGTTGGTCGAACAGACCAGCGGCGCGGCCAAAGCGGATTCGTCGTTGTTGCTCGGCATGCTGTACTACAGCGAGAACCGCTTCAATGAAGCCGGCGGTGTCGCCGACCGGCTGGTGAACGAATCGCCCGACAACCTGACGGCGCGCAACCTGCAAGCGCTGGTTGCGGTCGCCCGCGGCGACAGCGCGCAAGGCCGCTCGATCCTCGAGAGCATTCTGGCGAAAGACCCGACGTTTCGCCCGGCACGCTACAACCTGATCAAGCTCGATGTCGCCGAGGGGCGCACGCAACATGCTGGCGCGGCGTTCGCCGAGCTGCTCGCTACCGACCCCAACGACACGCGCGCGCTGCTCGAGGCTGCGCGCTTCGCACTCAAGCAGAACAACGCCAGGCTGGCGATCCAACACCTGGAAAAGCTGCACGAACTCGAACCCAACAACGTCCTCGGCAACATCGAGTTGATCAATACCTACCTCGCCGTAGGCGACACCGCATCGGCCGCGACCAAGGCAGCGGCACTCAATCGTGCCGTGCCCAACGATTACCTGGTCACCGAGACCCTTGCCCGGGTCCAGCTCGCCGAGGACGACAAGACCGGGGCGACGATCACCCTGGGCGACGTCGCCCGTTTCGCCGGCGAAGACGTCGAGCGCCTGATGCATACCGCGCGCCTGTTCATCGTGGCCGACGATGCCGATGCCGCTGCCTGGGTACTTTCGAAAGTCTTGGCGGTCGACCCCGATGCACACTTCGCACGCAACGAGCTGGCTACCGTGTATTTCCGCCAGAGAAAACTGGCCGACGCAGAAACCGAAGCACAGGCCGTGCTGCAGCGCGACGCGAAGAACGCCCATGCCATGGCGCTGCTTGGCGACATACGCCTGGCGCAGCAGAAGCCGGCGGAAGCCATTGGCTACTATGAGAAAGCGCGTGAGATTCAAGACTCGCCGCAATTGGTCATCAGCCAGCATCGCGCCTTGATCCGCTCCGGCAAAGAATCAGACGCCCTCAAGGTGCTGAGCGATTGGAACGCACAACATCCCGGCGTAGCCGAAGTGGTTCGCGTGCTCGCGCGGCACCAGATGTTGCGAGGAGACCAGAAGGCGGCTCTTGCACTGCACGAGGAACTCGTCGATTTGACTCCGGACGACCCGATCGCCTGGAGCAGCCTGGCGGACGCCTTGTCGACCTACGACACCGAACGGGCCTTGAAAGCAGCCACCAAGGCCTATGAACTGGCGCCCGACAACCCGACCGTGCTCGACACACTGGGCTGGACCCTGACCCAACTGGGCGAACTCGAACGTGGCCTTGCCCACCTGCGGGACGCGTTGGCACGTAATGGCCGCTCCCCCACCATTCGCTACCACCTCGCCGTGGCGTTGCAGGAATACGGCAACGCGTCGGCTGCCAGGCGCGAATACGAGAACGCCTTGCGGATGTCGGATGATTTTCCCGAGCGCGCCGAAGCAGAGGCACGACTGAACGCACTACAAGCGACGAAGTAACCGGCGCGGCGCAGTGCTGTCGAGTTTCTTTACATCTGGGAAATTCCTGCTTGGCTCACCACGCGGTTTGCGATATAGTTCGCAACTAATGATTTAAAGGCGTAAAGATAACAGCGGTCTAGGCATATTTTCTGCTAGCGAAATAACAAAGAACCCAAACAACCAACTGTTTCAACGATCACAGGCCGGGAAATGAATATTCTAAAATTCGCAGCGCTCGCCATTCTGGCCGGCGCTTCCAGCACCGCTTTGGCCACGTTCTCCCACAAGGGTGGTGGCAACCACTGTGGCGGAGGCAACAACGGCGGTGGCGACCCCACCCCCGAATGCGTCGTGACCTGGGATTTCACCAGCGGCAGCAACGTCAATGGCGATCCCCTGACCTATACCGGCACCTCGACCGCCGGTGGTTCTTATAGCTTGGTGCTGCAGGGCTTCACCGTCGGACGCCACAAGGACAACAACGGCAACACGCTCGGTTACAGCGGCCAGATCGGTGACGGCGCGACCTCGTACACGACCGATGGAACCGTCCCTCGCTACGGCATCGGCGTTCACTCGCCGGGCGAAAGCACCCACTGGGGCAGCAAGATCGACAACATCAAGAACAGCGGGCAGTCGCAGTACCTGCGTGACGCCGTACTGTTCGACTTCGAATCGTGCGTGGTATCGGTTGAAGAGATCAGCCTGCTCAAGGCCTACAATGGCGCCGACACCGATTTCGAGCTGTGGGCCTACAACGGCGCTGAACTTGAGATCAACAACCTCGCCGGTCCTGGCCAGATTCCGGACTACGACACCTGGGCGGGTAATGGCGACTGGACCCTGATCACCCAGAACTATGGCGACTCCAGCGACCGCACGGTGTCGATCAACAGCCCGGTAGCATCGCGTTACTTCGTTTTGATCGCCGGCGCGAACAAAAAACACAACAACGACGCCTTCCGCATCAGCGGCCTGACGGTCAGCTGCGACCCGGCACATTGTGAGCCGAGCGAAGGCGGTGGCGATCCGGGTGTACCGATTCCCGGCACCCTGGCACTGCTCGGCATCGGCGCACTTGCGACCCGCCGTCGCTGGGGCCGCAAAGCGAGCTGACGCAAGTCGCTCAGCGCAAAAAAAGCCCGGCTTGGCCGGGCTTTTTTGTGTCTGAAGGAACGACGCGAAAGGCGTGCGGAACGCGTCTTCAGTCAGGCAACACGATGTTCAGTTCGAGTATCTCGTGACCCTGATCGTGTTCCACATTGACCGAGACGGCATCGTTATCGACCGCCACATACTTGCGGATCACCTTGAGCAAATCTTTCTGCAACTGGGGCAGATACGACGGGCCGCCACCGCGGCGGTCGTGCGCGACCAGGATCTGCAGCCGCTCTTTGGCGATCGCCGCCGAACCGCTGGCCTTCCGCTGTCGAAAGAAATCGAGTAACGCCATATCAGCCCCCGAACAAACGGCCCAGCAGGCCTTTTTTCTCGACATTCAGGAAACGGTGCGGCAGGTCGTCACCCAGGTACCGTGACACCATATCGCCATAAGCCTGGCCCGCACTGCTCTCACGATCCATGATCACAGGGACGCCCGCGTTGGATGCGTTCAGCACCGACATCGATTCCGGGATCACACCGATCAGGTCGAGCGACAGGATCTCCTGGACATCTTCCAGCGACAGCATTTCACCGCGCTGAACGCGCTCCGGCGAATAGCGGGTAACCAGCAGGAACTCGCGTATCCCCTCGAGATTCTGCTCGGCGCGCCGCGACTTGCTCGACAGGATGCCGATCATGCGGTCCGAGTCGCGCACCGACGACACTTCCGGGTTGGTGACCACGATCGCATCATCGGCGTAGTACATCGCCAGCGTCGCGCCCTTCTCGATTCCGGCCGGCGAATCGCACACGATGTAATCGAACTCGCGGCTCAAGTCCTCGAGCACTTTCCCCACGCCCTCTATCGACAACGCCTCTTTGTCGCGCGTCTGCGATGCGGGCAGGATGAACAGGTTGGGATTGCGCTTGTCTTTGATCAGCGCCTGCCCGACGTTGGCGTCGCCCTGAATCACATTAACGAAGTCGTAAACCACGCGGCGCTCGCAACCCATGATCAGATCCAGGTTGCGCAGACCTACGTCGAAATCGATGACCACGGTCTTGAAACCGCGCTCGGCCAGACCCATTGCGAATGCCGCACTGGTCGTGGTCTTGCCCACTCCTCCCTTGCCGGAGGTTACGACGATGATTCGAGGCAACTGATCGCTCCTATGGACGCCTGGTCCACGCTAGATGGTGTGAGAACGGGCCACGCTTCACAGCAGCTCGAATTTCAGCGCATCTTCCACGAGGGAAATCTGCACGGCCCGTCCTAGATAACGATTCTCAAGGTTCTCGCTGACCCGATAACGACCGGCGATCGAAACCAGATCGGCACCGAGGCTGCGACAGAATATGCGCGCTTCGGTATTGCCGGACACGCCCGCCAGCGCCCTGCCGCGCAACGGTCCATAGGCATGGATATGGCCCTCAGCCATCACCTCCGCCCCCGAACTGACGCCGGCCAGCAGCACCAGGTCGCCATTGTCGGCGAAGATTCGCTGGCCCGAGCGCACCGGCTTGTCGACGATCAAGGTCGGCACGGCCGGCTTTGCGGCGCTACGCACCGGCTGCGGGCGATTGACTGTCGCTTTGCGACCCGCCGGGATGATAGCCATTTCCAACGCAACGGCCTGTTCACGCTGTTCCGGCGACGCACCGCGGATACCCACCGGGATCATGCCGTGTCCACGCAACATACCGACGATCATCGGGAAATCGGTGAGCAGGTCGGTGTCCGGCAGGGCAGAGATGTCGATCGCGACCGGCGCCTGCTCAAAAAACGACGGCAAGCGGGCGACTTGCCGGGCGAGAAACGCGTCGAGCGCGTTCACGTCAAGATCACGCAATACCAGGGTCGGCAGCGTGTATTGGCCCGCCTTCATATCGAAAGCAGCGGGCGCTTGATCGGTACGTGGAGACACCTCGGACATGCCTGGTCACTACTCTCCGGCAATCGGCTTGTTTGTTGATTTCGGGCTCAGAGTCTATCCGAAATCGCCCTGCCAGGTAGCGTTTGCTTCACAAATTATCCCGCTCGAATCGGGCCATCCGGTGCATCGCCGGATTTCGGCGTCAATTCGGCAGAATCGGGTTGATCGCACCCATCGGGCCGGATATCTGATGGACATTCTGGCGCATCACGGCCATGCCCCCGGTGATGTGATTCATCTGCTCGCCGATGCCTGCCATTGCCGAGGTCACGTGCAGCATATCGGCGTCGATGGCCGCCATTTCGGCATCCATCGCCTGCATACTCTCACGCAGGCGCGGCATGATAGAGGTGATCTGCGCCATGTTCGTCGTGATCGGCGACATATGCTGAATGTGATCGTCGAAGCGATTCACACGGTCGGCGATCAGTTCCATGTCCTTGTCGACGCGCGACAGGTTCTTGTACATCGAATCCATGTTGCTGACGATGCCGTTCATGTCCTGATACAGCACCGTTACGTAGTACACGTTGACGAAGGCCAACACGGCCAGCAGTATCGAAATGACGAGGATCACCTTGTCGGTGATCTTGAAGTGACGATGACGCTCGTCAAGATGCAACTGCGTCTCGCGCCCAAGACGGGCCATGACCTGGATGATCGGCGCACGTGGATCGACACTCATTCTCGCATCCTCGCTGTAAGGTGTTTGCGCCGTCCTTCTGGTCGGCGCACGGCTGTCATGGGAACGGGAACATCTTGTTCAGTGTTCGGGCCGGTTTCGCCATGCGGTGCATCTCGGCACTCATAACCTGCACTTCGTGATTCATCGCGTTCATCGTGAAGGCGATGTTCTCGACGTTGAGCCGGGTGCCGCCCATCGCCTGGGCGATGGTCAATACGCTGTCCTCGATATTGCCGGTACTGACCGCAATCGCCTTGAATTCAACTTCGAGCACTGCGGTGTTTTCCTGTATCTCTTTCAGGTTGGCGACCTGCTGCTCCATCGAGATCAAGTCCTTGGTAATGTCGTCCATACGGTCGGATACCGCAGTGAAATGATTATTCATTTCTCCGACGACGTCTGAGATACGCGTGATCTGCGAGCTCAACGTAAGCAGCAGGATCAGGATGGAAAATGCAATAAGAAACAGAATGATCAGGCCGGCCCGGATGCTGTAGTTAAGCCGGTCGCCGAGTTTGTTCTTGACGTCGATTTGGCTGAGAACGATACCTTCGAAGGAACTCAGCGCCCTCAGGTACTGCTGCTGCAGAATGACGTCGTCGTTGCTTGTTCTCGGCTCTTTCTGGTCGTCGGCCATCGATCAATCGTATCCCACAAACTGAAACGTCGAAACCGGCAGGCCGGCGGCTCGTTGTTACATGGTGTGAGGTTCAAATCCGTCCGCTCAACCAACCAACAGATCCTCGGCTCCGTCAACTGCTTGGCAACCGGGCTACGCCTTGCCGATATGACACGCTGCCATCCGATGTAAAGACATCGGACAGATGTGATTTATGGATTCTGGCACATTCGCCGTGGGCCTGTCCCAACATTGTTTAAGTAAACCGGCGGTGCGCGTCCGCGATGCGCGCCGTACGCGGTCAGCATCAGAGCTGCGGCAGACAACAGGCCTCGCGGATGAGGCGCCCGATCTGGGTGGGCGGTACCGGCTCGGAAAACCAGTAACCTTGCGCCTCCGGGCAATCGAGCGACAGCAGGGTATCGAGCTGATCCTGCGATTCGACGCCTTCGGCGACCACGTTCATGTTCAACATGCGACCGAGCCCGACGATCGTCTTCACCACCGATACGCTGTGCGTTTCGCTGTGTATCGTCTGCACAAACGACCTATCGATCTTCAACGAATCATAGGTGCAACGCTGCAGATACGACAGCGATGAATAGCCGGTTCCGAAATCATCCATATGCAGTTTGATACCGTGTTCGCGCAGCGAGCGCAGTGCCACCTTGATCGCATCACCATGATCCATGCAATCGCGCTCGGTGATCTCCAGCGAGAGATCTTTGGGCTGGATACCCGACTGCCGCACGATGTCTTTAACCCGCTGTACCGACTGAACCTCGCGGAACATATTGGCCGATACGTTCACACTGACCCCCAGCGCCTCACCATCGGGAAACAGGTTGCGCCAGGAATGCGCCTGGCGGCAGGCCTCCTCAAGCACCCACCAGCTCAGCGCCGACAGCATGCCGCTGTCTTCGACAACGGCGAGAAAACTCGACGGTGAGAGCACACCCTTGGTGGGGTGCCGCCAGCGCAGCAGGGCTTCGAACGCCACGATCCGGCGCTCGGCAAGGGTAACGATCGGCTGGTAGAAAACGGCGAACTCACCCTGCGCCAAGGCCCGCCGCAGATCGGTCTCGAGATTGAGGCGGGATACGGCGGCCTGGTGCATGGTCTGGTCGAAGATCACGGTACCTTCGGTGTCGGAGCGTTTCGCCCGGTACATCGCGAGATCGGCGTCGCGCAGCAGTTCTTCCGGCGAATTGTATTGTTCGGTTATCACGGCAATACCGATGCTCGCGCTCGAATACATACCGCGACCGGCAACCGAAAACTCACGCTCGAACAGATGGTGAATCCGCTCGGAAACCTGGGCAATGTCTTGCTCGTCTTCGATATCGGCCACCAGCACGGCAAACTCGTCGCCGCCCATACGTGCCACCGTGTCGCCCGGCCTGATAACGCTCTTCAGACGACGTGCTATCGACACCAAGAGACTGTCGCCCGCCGAATGGCCGAGACTGTCGTTCACAATCTTGAAGCCATCGAGGTCGAAATACAGCACCGCAAACTGCAACGCAGGGTTGCGCTTGTAGCGGCGCAGCGCCTGCATCAGGCGGTCGATGAACAACACGCGGTTGGGCAGCCCCGTCAGCGCATCGTGCAGCGCACGGTGCATCAGCTGCCGCTCGGTCTGCTTGCGCTTGGTGATACTGCTGATGGAACCGGCCATACGCACCGCCGAATCCCCGCCGTCGGTCAATACCACACCGCGCGCATAGACCCAGATGTAGTCGCCATTCTCATGCCGCAAGCGGTGCTCGTGTTCAAAGTGATTGCGGTCGCCGCTGACCGGCGGGATCATCAAACCTTTGAGTTCAGCGATGTCTTTTGGGTGGACGCGTTTGAACCAGTCGTCGAGATCGCCGACCGTCGTATCATTCTCGAGGCCGACGAGCTCGTTCCAGCGCGGCGAAAAGTAGGCCTGGCCACTGACCGCATCCCAATCCCAGATGCAATCGTTGGCTCCCTCGACCGCCAAGGCATAGCGCTCTTTGACCTTGATGAGATCGCGCTCGGCGCGCTGCCGTTCAATGGCGTAGACAATGGCGCGATGCAGCAACGCGGCATTGACTTCGCGCTTCACCAGGTAGTCTTGTGCGCCACCGCGCACCGCCTGCGCGGCGATGCGTTCTTCATCGCAGTTCGTCAGAATGATGATCGGCACGCCGCGAACCTCGGCGGCCAATCGCTCGAACCCCTCAAGCCCGCGCGTACCCGGAAGGTGAAGATCGAGGAGAATCACACCGGACGACCTCTCGCCGGCGATCGCCGTCAATGCCTGATCGATGCTGCGGACATGGGTGAGGCGGTAGATATGCGCATGCCGTTTGGCGAGATAAAGGCGGACGATGTCCGCTTCTTGCGGGTTGTCTTCGACTAGCAATACATCGATGACTTCGCCGTTGGTTGTCAACTATTGAACACCTGCCGTATTGTCGTACGCCTGTGTCGAATCAATGTGGTCTTCGACCGGCAACGAAAAAATGAAGGCGCTGCCGCTATCCGGCGTCGAGCGCACCCAGATTCTGCCCCCGTGGTTGCGGACGATGCGTTTGCAAATCGCCAGCCCCATACCGGTCCCTGGATAATCCGCCGCTTCGGCGGTACGTTCGAACATGCCGAACACGCGCTTGGCATCTTTCTCATCGATACCGATGCCGTTGTCTTTTACCCCGATCCGCCAGGCATCGCCGACACGTTTTGCACGTACGGTGATGCGTAGCGGTTGATCGCTGCGGAACTTGATGGCATTGCCGATCAGGTTCTGAAACACGCGGTGAAAGTGGCGTCTGTCGACGTGCAAGGTCGGCAAATCATGACCGACATTGACCTTGGCGCCTATCTCCTCGAGCGTCAAACGGTACAGACCGAGGACCTCGTCCAGCAATTCATTGAGGTCCACCGGCGTCTTGTCCGGCGTTGCGTTTTCGATGCGCGAGTAGTCCAGCAACTCATCGAGCATCTCTTGCGTCCGCGCCAGGTTGAACTGCAGGTGTTCGAGTACATCGATACCGGATTTGTCGAGCTGGCCTTCGAAATCGGTGCTGAGGATGTCCGCATAGCGTTTTGCAAGCTGCAGCGGGTCTTGCAGGTCGTGCGAGACCGCGTACACCAAAGACCGTCTTTCCTCTTCGGATCCCGCGTCGTGCGCCGCTACGATCGACGAATGGTGGCGCCATTCACTGTTTATGTTCTGCGTGGCGATATTAGACGAAAGGCGGGATAAGGCAATGATACCCGCACTGCTCTTCGGGTAAACGGCAGCGACGCCATGCGGCACGCTCGCCTCCCCGTGTTCGATGTGGGCGACCGACGACAACAACACAATCAGCGCTTCCGGGCGATTGCGGGTGCAGGCGCCGACCAGTGTCTTCCAATCTGCCCAGCGTTGGCGTTCGTCGACGACGACAATGTTGAAAGCCTGCTCGGAGTGCAGGGCGTCAAAGAATGCCTCGGCGCTTGGCGCGGCGACGATGTTGATTTTGTTCGGGCTGGGTTCAGCGGCAATCAGCGCCGACATCACGGTGAGATCGGCAACCGACGCGCTGACAAACAGCACGTGGATCTGGTTACTCACGTTCGTTGTTTTGTCGGCACTTTTATACGTTCATCTGCGATGGTCGACGGCATCGTTGTGCGCCACCGTCTGCGGCACGCCAGCGCCCGCCAGGCGCGCTGAGGATATCCGCGGGCATAGCGCCCATCGCTTTGTTTTTTCTGTATAAATCATATCCAAAGCACGATAGATTCGCGATCAAATACATGCTGTGCCGCCCCAGGAAATTTGCCACCGGACACGACGGCAATCCGTCGCTCGGGGGATTATTGGCCTCAATCCGAGGTTTTCCAGAACGCACTTCACCAAATTCGCCTTTAAAGGCATTCGGCAAGGCATGAACGTCCCAATTTCACTGCTTTTGTTGCACGACGCTTGCCCGATCCGATTTTCATCTAGTACTTTTAATTCCCTGCGGGAAGCGGTAAACGACAGTGTTCGCGCTCCAAAAGCTCATAACAACGAAACTATCGGTACCCTGGCATCGTCTCAGCTCTTCCGTAGTCAAACCGCCGACAACCATCGATGAAGATTAACGACCCTTTCGGACGCGTTTCCAGACGCAACCAGCAGCAATACGATGCATTCCGACAGCAATTGCGAGAGATGGGCGTCGACAACGCCGACCAATGCCTCATCTTCACCCGCAATGCCACGTTAACTTTCGTCAAAATCGCTGCGGTGATGGCGGTGATCAGCCTCGTTGTGTTCATAGCGTTGCCGAAACTGATCGCGCCGCTCGTTGTTATCGACGTACTCGTATTGCTCTGGCTGGCTGGCAGTTATATACAGTTGCGCGTCCAGATGAACCGATACCGACGCGAAGAATGTGATGAAGCGTCACATTGACAACAACATTGCCGGGAGATTTCTTATGCTGAACAAACGTCTTTCATACCACTCGATCGGCCCTTTTTCCGTTGTGCTCCTGGCGCTTGTACTGGTGGCGGGCACCTTGTTTACACGACCGGTATTCGCCAGCGATGTGGTCAAGGTCGTCTACCATGCCGATTTCGCCGACCCTCGCCGATTCAGCGCCCTGCTGACCAGCGTCAACAACATGGTCACTCACTATCAAAACGACCTGCTTGAGTACGACGTACGCATCGTGTTCGTCGCCCACGGCATACGTTTCGTTACCGACGACAAGCTGACAGGCACACCCTTCGAAGAAGATGCCGCCATGGCAGAGCGGCGTGAGAGCAACGCTGGACGACTGCAGTCCTTGCACAAGGTTCAGGGCGTAAAGCTCGAGCTGTGCGATATCACGCGCTCGCAGATCGGCCTGAGTGAAGACAAGCTGTACGAGGGTGTGGAGACGGTTCCTTCCGGGGTCGTCAGGTTGGCCGAACTACAGAGTGAAGGCTTCGCCTACATCAAGATCGAGTGAGATGACATGAACCACCGCACTCGCCCGACTGCCGCAATGTCGGGTTGCACTCGACCCTGTGGGCGGCGTAACCGGCTGTCGATTGCCACGCTGCTGGTGGTCCTCGGCATTGCCCTGACCAGCGGCGGTTGCGCCGACGACGTGCCGGAGGTTGCTGAACTCACCGGGCCCACGATGGGTACCACGTTCAGCATCAAGATCTCACCACCGCCAGAAGCGGCGCTGCGCGACGAACTGCAGCGACAGATCCATCAGCGTCTGCACGACATCAATGCGCAGATGTCGACCTACCAGCCGGATACCGACCTGATGCGATTCAACCTTGCGTCAACAACCGACTGGCATGCGGTACCACGGGAACTGGTCGATCTGGTCGATCGGGCGAACGCCATCAGCCAGTTGAGTGGTGGTGCCTACGATGTCACGGTCGGGCCACTGGTCAATCTTTGGGGCTTCGGCAATGCCGGCCGGCGCGACACACCACCCGCGCATGCCGAGATCGCCAAAGCTCTGGCGACGATCGGGTTTCAGAAACTGCACACCCGATCTTCTCCGCCTGCGCTGAAAAAGGATGTTGCCGGACTGCAGGTGGACCTGTCGTCGATCGCCAAGGGCTGGGCTGTAGATCAGGTCGCCGAACTGTTAAACAAAGCCGGCCTGACCAACTATCTTGTCGAGATCGGCGGCGAGGTCGTTGCCCGTGGACATAAGTCGGCTGGCTCGGCCTGGCGCATCGCAGTCGAAAAGCCTTTGCTGGATCAGCGCGCCGTCGAGCGTGTCGTCGCCCTCAACGAGGCCGCAATGGCGACCTCCGGCGACTATAGAAACTTCTTCACCGATGGCGGTAGATTGTATTCCCACACCATCGATCCGAAGACCGGCGAAACCTTGCGCCACCGGTTGGCATCAGTCACGGTGTTCGCCGACAACTGTACCGATGCGGATGCCTGGGCAACGGCCTTGATGGCGTTGGGTGAACAACGTGCGCCGGCGTTGGCCGACGCCCAGCAGCTCAAGGCGTTCTTCATCATCAGAACTGACAGCGGATTCGAAGAGATCGTCAGCCCCGCGCTGCGCACATCCGAGCTATGGGCCGGCGCGCAGTGAAACCGTTCTCGACGTAGGCCGACCGTGCTCACACCCGTAGCGACAGGCCATCGCTCAGCGACATACGGTAAGCGCGGTAGCTGGGAATACTGCCGACCAGGAAACCGGCCAACAGAACCGCACCAAGCAGGGTGAACTCGTAAGCGGTAGGCGAACCGATCTCGATGAACAGGCCGAGGTGAACCTCGATGAACGGTCTGCCGACGAGTAGCAACAGGTACAGCAGCGCGAGTCCGAGCCCGATACCGAGCAACGTCAGCACCGCCGCCTCCCCCATGATCAACGCAAAGATATGAACCGGCCGTGCACCGACCGACCGCAGGATAGCCATTTCACGACGCCGTTCGTTGAGACTGGTCAACAATGCCACCAACATACCGAACAGGCCCACCACGACCACGAAGGCCGACACCACCAACAACGCATTCTCGGCAATTGCGATCAGGCCCCATAGCTCTGCCAGCGCAGCGCCGGGCAGTACGGCAGACAAGGGCTCGCCTTTGTATTCGTTGACGTATCGCTGCACCTGGAAGGTCGCGATCTTGGATTTGAGACCAAACAAGGCCGCCGTGATCACCTTCGGTTTCAGGTCCAGCTTGCGGGCCTGGTCGGCACTGATCGACAACCCCGGCACCGGCGCACCGCTCTGCCAATCCACATGAATCGCTTCGATGGCCTCGAGACTGACATGTACCGTGCGGTCGACCGGAGTACCGGTGCGTTCGAGGATGCCAACCACGCGGAACGGTTTGTCTTCATGCCGTGCGAACCCGACATCGGCACCGCCATGCGCGATGACCAGCGGCGTATCCAGCTGGTAACCGAGCTTGTCGGCGACCTCAGCGCCAATGACGGCGTCATACAGGTCGGCGAACTCACCGCCGGCCTCGAAGCGCAACGTTTGCTCTCGGGAAAATCGGTAGTACCTGAAATAGTCGCCGTTGGTACCGAGTACGCGATAGCCGCGGTGCGAATCACCGAGCGATAGCGGCACGCTCCATGCGACCTTGGGATGCGACGCGATCTCTTGGTAACTCTGCCACGAGATGTTGTTGGTGGGGTTGCCGATACGAAACACCGAGAACAACAAAAGCTGAACCGGCCCGCTGCGCGCACCGACGATCAGATCGGTACCCGAGATCGTGTTGGCGAAGCTGGCGCGGGTTTCATTACGAACACGCTCCACGCCGATCAGCATCGCGACACTGAGCGCGATCGAAACCACCGTGAGGCCGACCGAGAAACGCCGATTGCGCAGACTTTTCCAGGCAAGACCGAGTACCGGTGTCACGACACACCCCGGCGTGGTGCCCGATTCACGTCGGCAAGGCGAATGGTGCGACTGAACAGCGGTTCGAGTGATGCATCATGGCTGACGAACACCAGCGTCGAGCCCGCTGCGCGACACTCGTCGAACAACAGTTTGACGAACGACTCGCGACGGCTGGCATCCAGCGACGATGTCGGCTCGTCGGCGATCAACAGTGCGGGTGAACCCATCAGCGCCCTGGCGGCGGCGACACGCTGCTGCTGACCGACACTCAACGTCGTGACAGGGCGAGCGATCAGTTCATCGTATCCCATGTCCAGATGGGTCAACAGACGTCGTGCCTCGTGATCCAGGCTTGGCGCCTGGCGCAGCGCCCTGTCGCGACGTTTTGCGGAAAAGCGACACGGCAAGGTGACATTGTCGATCACCGACAGGTAGGGAATCAGGTTGAACATCTGGAAGATGTAGCCGATGTGTTCGGCGCGAAACGCGTCGCGCTGGGCCGCGCCCAGTGCGCTCAACGACTGCCCGAGGACCTCAACGCGCCCCGATACGGGCAACGCCACACCGGCGAGCAGGCTGAGCAGCGTGCTTTTGCCACTCCCGCTCTCGCCCTCGACGAATACCTGCTCGCCGCGATCTATCCGCAGCTGTTCGAGTACCAGCACGGGCGGCTCGTCGCGCTGCCAGCTGAACGCAATATCGTGCAGACGAACAACGGCGTCGTTGGCCGAATCGTTGTCTTCTCGCTGATGCTGCGCCGACGTCACGCCGCGATCAAAGCCTCGATTGGAGTGAAACCCTGCGGCCTAAAACCGCAACTGGCGATTGTATGTCGTCAACTCCACCGACCCCTGGTTGGTCGCCGTGATGTATTGCACATGCACGCGCTCGGTCGCCGGAAACGTCTGAAACAGTACCATATCGAGTTCGGTCAAACTTTCCGGATTGCCGCAGGTATAGCTGTACTCCGCCTCGATATCGCTGTGATCACCGTGATCATGTTCGTGTGCTGCGTGCTGTTCCGCCGGCAAGGTACCCGGTTTGAGACCGCCCTGCAGATCCCACGGCATCTCGACCTTGACCCTATCGATGGCGCAATTGGCTGCGAACGGCGTGGCGAACATCTGGCTGGCATCGTGTAACACCTGCGCGGCCGTCGTGGCCTGGTCGATATCTTCGTCACTCGTCGGCTCGTGCTCGAAGCCGACCAGATTGGCGGCGGGTGACGACAACTCGATCAGCAGCTGATTGCCGTCAACCGCAACGTTCAACTGCGCGGTGCCGTGCTCGTGCGCGTCGTGCTGTCGAAAACCCTGCTGCGCGAGAGCCGCCGCAGACGAAAACACGCATGCCGCTGCGATCGACGCAGCAAACCTTTTCACCTTCATAGATCCACTCCCGTTACAGAGGCATTCGGATAAACCGCCGCGGTCCGCGCACGAGCTTTCAACTCGCGCGCCACACAGCTAAAACGTAATGTTATTACGTTTTATAAATCAACCAGTACCTGGTGGCAAGCCCTACCGCCCGACTTGCTCGACTCGCACGCCGGCGAGCCGCTCGCTTAGATTGGCTAGCCCATCGCGAGTTTCGTACGATGGGTCGACAGGAAATCCCAGCGAGACCCGGTATGACCAAGTATTTTGTCGTCGCGAGCGTATTGCTCGCATCAATTCCCGTCGCGTACGGCGCCGACATCGACCTGCAATGTGAGCATCTCTCCAACACCCTGATCGAGCGATTTCATCGCGAGGGACTGCTGCCGGCCAACGGCGAAGGCGCGCTGCGCGCGCAGGAGATCGCACAGGACGTTTGCGCGGGCGCCGAGGCGCAGGCCCAGCAACAGCACGAAGAAGGCAAGAAAGAGGCCCTGTCGAACTGGCTGTTCGAATCCACCGGCGGCAAGCCCGGCAACAAGCGCCTGCTCAACCACAAGCGTTGATGTCAGGCCGTCGCCGCCACGACTGAAACTGCCGCCCGGTTCACATTTCGCGGGCACAACCACCTAGCTCGACAACACCGAACGCATCCATCGCCTGTTCGTCAGCCATTCGTCAGCAAACGAATGGCTAACTCTACCCCCAGCAGAGACGGCGCCCATTGCGAAAACGCATTGGCATGGGACAACTAACCCATACATGTTGATTCGCACTGGCGCCATCCCAGCCAGAACCAGACAAGACCGACCATCAACGGAACGCGCGGTACTCGTGGCGAGTACCCGTCATATCCGTACAGAAGTCGGAACGTGCCGCGTCTGTGTTGAATTGACTCACTCAAATGGAGAAGCATGATGCGTATTTGGACAACACTGTTAACCGGCGGCGCGCTGTGCATGTCGCTATCGGCACACGCCTACGACTGGCAGGCCTTGCCCGAGCAAGCCCCGGCACCGGCAGACAACCCACAGACCGAGGCGAAGATTCAACTCGGCAAAACACTGTATTTCGACCCACGTTTTTCCGAGCACGGCACCCTGTCGTGTAACTCGTGTCACAACGTCATGGCAGCGGGCGATGATAACCGCCCCAACTCGATAGGCATGCACGATGCGCGCGGTGAGCGCAGTGCACCGACCGTATGGAACGCAGCCTTTCTGTCGACCCAGTTCTGGGACGGCCGCGCCGCCACGCTCGAAGACCAGGCCAAAGGCCCGGTGCAGAACCCGATCGAGATGGGCATGGCGAACCTCGATGCGGCGATGGCCCGCCTGCTCAAGATCCCGGGTTACAAACCCATGTTCGAGGCAGCCTTCCCCAACGAAGAGAACCCGGTAACCGCAGACAACGCGGCCAAGGCGGTAGCTGCCTTCGAGCGTACCTTGATCACCCCGGACACGCCGTATGACCGCTACGTCAAAGGCGACAAGACGGCGCTCAATGAGCAGCAGATTCGCGGCATGAACCGCTTCGCCGAACTCGGCTGCACCTCGTGTCACGCCGGCGCCAACTTCAGCGGGCCGGAAATGCCGGTCGGCACCGGCTTTTTCATGAAATTCCCGACGTTCGCCGGCAGCGAGTATGAAACCAAGTACAAGCTAACCGACGACAAAGGCCGCCAGACGGTCACCAACCAGGCCAGTGATGCCAACATGTGGCGCGTACCGACGTTGCGCAACGTGGCGCTGACGGCGCCCTACTTCCACAACGGCGCCGTGCCGACGTTGGACGAGGCCGTTCGCGTCATGGCGAAAACCCAACTGAACCAGGAAATCAGCGAAGACGATGTCAACGATATCGTGGCCTTCCTGAACGGCTTGGGCGGTGAGTTTCCGGAAATCGCCATGCCGCGACTGCCGGCCACGCCGAACATGAGTGTGATCCCGCCGATCGATCCGCATATGGGTCGCGCAGCCCACCGTTGAGGTAACAACGCCGGCGCGAGCAAACGCGCCGGCGACAGTGCGAATCGGTTGGATAGGGCATCGCGAGGCGATACCATCGGGGCATCAGCCGAACCACGTCACGATGCTCGACCGAACGCTCTCCATTGCCCCCATGCTCGATTGGACGGATCGCCACTGCCGCTTCTTCCTGCGGCAGATCTCGCGTCATGTCCTGCTTTACACCGAGATGATCACCACCGGCGCCCTGCTGCATCGCGATCCGGCGCGCTTTCTCGACTACAACGCTGCCGAACATCCGCTCGCACTGCAACTGGGCGGCAGCGATCCGAACGAGCTCGCGGCATGCGCAAAGCTGGCTTCCGACCGCGTACAGTCGGGTCGCTTCGGCGCCTGCCTGATGGCCGAACCATCGCTGGTTGCGGAATGCGTCGCGGCAATGGCGCAGTCAACGCCGCGAGCGGTTACCGTCAAGCACCGCATCGGCATCGACGATCTCGATGGTTACGATCACCTGACCCGGTTCATCGACGCCGTTGCCAACGCCGGCTGCGATACCTTTATCGTGCACGCACGCAAGGCCTGGCTGCAGGGACTCAGCCCAAAGCAAAACCGCGAGGTTCCGCCGCTACGATACGACGTGGTGCATGCATTGAAGTCGGACTTCCCACAACTGACATTCGTGATCAACGGCGGCTTCAAAGCGCTGGCCCAAGTCGAGGAGCAGCTCAGGCAGGTCGATGGCGTGATGATCGGTAGAGAGGCCTATCAAAACCCGTGGATACTGGCTGAAGCCGATGCGCGATTGTATGGCGACGATAGCGGACCACAGTCACGAAACGATGTCGTCGCACGCATGCTGCCCTACATCCAGCAACAACATGCGCAGGGTGTTCCGGTACATCGCATCACGCGCCACATGCTTGGCCTGTTTCAAGGCGTCAAAGGCGCGCGCGCCTGGCGTCGCCATCTTTCCGAAAACGTCCACAAAGCGGACTGTGGACCTGAGATCTTGACAGCCGCCATGTCGGCAATGGGGTGACGACAATGCATCGTTCTTACCG
>MWSD01000029.1_pt1 | contig 19970 bp, 23 predicted proteins | sample 1021921 | NCBI WGS metagenome assembly MWSD01 (sample SAMN06338133, study PRJNA374545) | mollusc metagenome | biome: marine bay; material: sediment; isolation source: gill 40 cm from animal B | host: Kuphus polythalamius | place: Philippines: Mindanao | collected 2011-09-12 | reverse complement strand
CGCGCTGTACGACGACGACAATCCGGCCGGACGCTCGGCACCATGATGCAGAAACTGCTGACTGCGCTGGTCATGGCCGCTGCCGTTATCGGCGGCATGTGGCTGATGCGATCGTCACCACAGGCGATGCCCGAGGTGACGTTCACCACGACCGACGGCAGGACCTTTGACAGCCGTTCGCTGCGGGGCCGGAGCGTGCTGATCAATTTCTGGTCGGTCAACTGCGAGATCTGCCTGCGCGACATGCCGCATCTCACGCGCATCCAGTCGAGCTTGGGTGACGAGAAATTTCAGATCGTCGGCGTCGCACTGCCAAGCGACCCGCCGCCGGCAGTAATGAACATTGCGCAGAAGCTCGCACCCGGATACGCGATTGCATTGGATGTGCATGGCGAGATAAACGCCGCCTTCGGTGGAGTCGATGTAACGCCCACCAGCTTTCTTGTCGACCCCGAGGGCAATATCCGGCTCAAGACCCACGGGCCGATAGACGAGACCCGGTTACGGGCGACCCTGCTGACGTTCGGAGGATAACGACAATGTGGCTGAAAGCATGGCACCTGATCGGCATGGTGACTTGGTTCGCAGGGCTGTTCTACCTGCCCCGACTGTATGTCTACCACGCGATGAGCGACGACCAAGCGTCTATCGACCGCTTCAAGATCATGGAACGCAAGTTGTTCTTCGGCATCACCACACCGGGCGGCATCTTCACGCTGGTCTTCGGTTTCTGGATGCTGCACGACTACGCCTGGACCGCGTTCGGCAGCCACTTGTGGCTGCACGTCAAGCTGGGACTGATCGCGCTGCTGGTCGTCTATCACATCTACTGCGGCAAACTGCTGTTCGACTTCAAACATGATCGCAACACGCGCAGCCACGTCTGGTATCGCTGGTTCAACGAGCTGCCGGTGCTGTTGCTGATCGCCATCGTGCTGCTGGCGGTTTTGAAGCCCGTCTGATACCGCCCCATCGACCGCACCGACATGTCTGAAACCACGCAAACCACCAAGAGAATGCGCCGACAGCGCAGCCCGGAAGAGATCGCCAAGACACGACGCTTCCACGTGCAACTGTTGATCGCGCTGGTGTTGGTGGTGTTCGCCAGCGCCCTGGCGGGCGGCTTCGTCTGGAGCGATCGCGAGGACATCCTTGCCGGCGCCTATCGCATGCACTCGATGGACGACCTGTCGGCGGCGCTCAGTGAAACACGCTCGGCCTATCGCGCGCGTATTCTCGGCAACAGCACCGAAGGCATGTCGGCCAGTTGGCAGCCGCTGACCTTGATCGCCAACACCATCAGCTGGGGGCTGTGGGGCGACTGCGCGTTCTGTTTCCACCTGGAAAACGTGCTGCTGCACATCCTCGTCGTGATCGGCCTGTATGCGCTCGGCCGCCACCTGCTGTCGCATCGGCGCCATGGCAAACGCATCGCAGCGTGGGCGGCAGCCGTGTTCGCCGTGCATCCGGCGACCGTCAGCAGCGTGGCCTGGATCGGGGGCCTCCCGTATCTGCTTGCCGCCCTGTTCAGCATCTGGGCGCTGGTGCTGTTCACGCGGCTGCAGGCCACCAGCAACTCGCGCCACGGTCACGCCAAACGCTGGATGATCCTGATGGTCGTCGCCACATCGGCCGCCATGCTGGCGCATGAGACCGCCTACGTGCTGCCGCTGCTGGTTGGGCTGGTCGCGGCATTCGAGAGCAAGGAAAGGGGCCGCAAACCGCTGGCCGGCATGTCGATGTTGCGCTGGACCGGCGCGGGCCTGGTGATGGCTACCCTGCTCGGCATACTGGCACTGCGCAGCCTGATGTTGGGCAGCATCGAATTCGGTGCGGCCTATCCGACCGAGAGCGTCGCCAACAACCTCGGCTCGGCGTTGCGCCACCTGTGGTACATGATCGAAGAGGTGCTGTTGCCGGCCGAGCCGGTCGTCTCGGATGCCTGGCGGGTTACCTTGTCATGGGGAGCTGGCGAGGTCGCCGCCCTGCTCGGCACATTGCTGTTGATCGGCGGCACAGTCATCGGCTTTTCGCTCAAACAACCGGCGGCATTCGGGGTTGCGTGGTTTCTGCTGTGGTCGATCCCCGGCGTCGGGATCTTTCCCAGCGATCACTACCACACCAGCCAGTCGCTCTATATCGCCGCCTGGGGCCTGGTGTTTGCGGTGACCCACGGCCTGTTCCTGCTGTGGCGACCGGTGGGCAGGCAACTGGTCGCCGGCAGCGAGGCGCTGATCTATGTGCCCCTGATCCTGGTGCTCGGCGTGATGACCGGCTTTTCCAATGCCCGCTGGTGGTCGCATGCCGGCCTGTTCGAAAGCGAGATCGCACACGACCCACACTACATGGAGGGCCGACTGGAGTTGGCCAAGGCCGAGCTGGAAAAAGGCCATCCGCAGAAGGCGCGCAACCATGCTCTGGCAGCCATGGAGGCGGCACAGGACAAGAACTTCACCGGTTTCTGGTCGTCACGCGACGCCTATTTCGTACTCGGCAGGGCGCAGTACGAACTCGGCGCACACGCTGAGGCCGTCGCCAATTTCGAAACCGCGATCGAGCTCCAACCCGCCGCTGCCCAATCGCACTATTGGCTGGGCGTGACGCGCCTCGCCCTCGACGATCCGCTCGGCGCGGAGATGAGCCTGAAGGAGGCATTGCAGCGCCGCCCCGGGCATACGGCTACGCAGGCCGATCTCGGCGTCGCGCTGGTCGGGCAACAGCGTTATGTCGAGGCCTATCCGCTGTTGGTCGAAGCGATGAACGCCGGCATCAAGACCCAACGCCTGCACCGTGCGCTGGCGTTGACCTATATCGACGCCAACAAGCTCGGCGAGGCAGCGAAACAGCTGGAACAGACGCTCGAGTATGGCGAGGACGCCACCGACAGGGCACGCCTGGCGTGGGTGGCCTGGCAACTCGGCAATCGCGAGAAGGCGCGCGCCGACCTCAACATCGCCCTGCAGATGGAAGACGAGACCAGCGATTATGTCGACTGGGTGAGAAGCCGCATTGAGAAGGACGTCGACTGACGATCAACGCCCAAGCGAACTACACACATAAAAAAGCCCGCATCAGCGGGCTTTTATTATGTGATCTGGCGGACGCCGATCAGGAGCAACCACCGCCCTGCGACGAACCGCAGGTGCCGCAGCCGCCGCCGACGGGCTGCAGGTTGTTGAACACGAATCGTGCGTCGCCGTCACCGCCATCGACGAAGTCGATCTCGACCCCGCGCAGATATTCAAGCGTGCCCGGATCGACAATCACGCGCACGCCTTCAAGCTCACGCACATTGTCGTCGTCGTTCAACTGATCGGTGAAGGTCATGCCGAAGCTGATGCCGCTACAGCCACCTGGCGTGGCAAAAACACGGACACCTTCGATGTTGTCTTCAACCTGACCGAGCAACTCGGCCATCTTGCCCTGGGCCGGTGTGGTCAGGGTCAAATCGCTCTCGGTAAGTACCGCATGCGTCATATTCATTCACCTGCTTCAAGGCTACAAACTGGAGATAGGTCGGCAGTCTACCATTGCGGTGTCGACTTTTCAGTACAGCCGATCCCGCGCAGAAAGTGAGTATAGATGACGCTCGGCGTCCACCACATGCTGCCCCCAGTGTTTGCAGAACCCGGTTCGCCACCTGCCCAGGGTCCGGTCTGCGTCCTGCGAGCCCTCGATGCGCGTCAGGCCGTTCTTGAGCTCGCAATAGATGTCGGTCAGGTCGTCGGCAAGACTGCCGCTCATTTCCTGACGATCGGGCGTCACGTCGTACTCCATCCAGTAGGGGTCCAGGTCTCCCAGCAGGCGGTGCAAGCGGCTGAACAGCTCAAAGCGCTGGTCCAGATCAACCGCCGGATCGAAGCTGCCTTCATCGATCGGCGCGAGCGCCGTCATCGCAGCGTGCAAGCGGGGAAGCAATTCATTGATCTTGGCCAGAGGTGCGCGATCACCTTCCTGCAAGCCCTCGACAAGCTCGCAGTAACGGCGCGCGATGATGAGAAGATCCTGTGTTTGTGGCGACATGGCCCCTCCACGGAGGTACGGCTTTCAGGCAACAAGGCACCCGGCCGCAAGTTATTGTTTTTGCAGCATTTGGTACACAATGGACTGACTAAAGTGTAGTCGAGATTTGCCTTCGGCAAAGGCCCACGGCATGTAAAAAGTGAGCAAGCCGCAAAAATGTGAACACAAACAAGCGGCTAAATTTGCGGCGCGCCGCTGCGTCAGATTTCCACCAGTTCGAAATCGTCTTTGCCGGCGCCGCATTCCGGGCATTTCCAGTTCAGCGGGATGTCATCCCACTTGGTGCCGGGTGCAATACCCTCGTCCGGCAGCCCCTTGGCTTCGTCGTAAACAAAACCGCAGATCACGCACATATACGTCTTCATAGTTGTTGTCGTTTCCTCTTTATCGATCATACAAACGGATCTGGGGGTATTCTGCCAGATCGCCGGCGATTGATGACCGGCTGGCAGTCGGGTTTGACGCCTCTGCCGCGGTTGGAGCACGCGGCTGATACAATCGCCGCCCCATGCAACGCACCCCGATCATCCTCTGCATTGGCGGCCACGACCCGAGCGGCGGCGCCGGTATCCAGGCCGACATCGAAACGGCCGCTGCGCTCGGCGGACGCGCGATGACGCTGGTCACCGCCTTGACCGTTCAAGACACCAAAAACATTCATTCCATCGAACCGACGCCGCCCGACGTCCTGCGCCGGCAGCTGGCGGTGCTGCAGGCCGACGTGGCCTTCGATGCGATAAAGATCGGCCTGATCGGCGATCCCGGGTTCGTGCCGTTGCTGGCTGAGTTGCTTGCCGGTTTTGCAGGGCCGGTCGTCGTCGACCCGGTGCTGGCGGCGGGTGGCGGATTCGACCTGGACGGCGGACGCGATCTGGCCCGGGCCATTCGCCGCGATCTGCTGCCGCACACTACGCTGCTCACCCCCAATCGCGCCGAAGCACGGCGCCTGACTGGTATAGACGACCCGCAAGGTGCCGCCGAGCAGCTGCTGAGCGATGGAGTGTCCGCCGTATTGTTGACCGGCGCCGACGAGGCCGAGTCCGACCAGGTCGACAACCTGTTGCTGTGCAAAGGCGCCGCAACGCGTACCTATCGCTATCCACTGCTGCCGCACCGCTACCATGGGTCTGGCTGCACACTCGCCAGCGCCTGCGCGGTGCACCTCGGGTTGGGCATGCCACTGGACGACGCTGTGGAGAAAGCACAGGCATTTACCTGGCAGTCACTGCAACGCGGTAACCAGGTCAGCGACGGTCAGTGGTTGCCAACGAGAACACGATGAAGCAGAAACTGCGCGGACTGTACGCAATCACCGAAAACCGGCCACTCGGTGCCGAACGACTCGCCGGGCGCGTCGAGGCTGCCATCGCCGGCGGCGCACGGATCATCCAGTATCGCGACAAGTCGAGCGACATGGATCGGCGCCTGACCGAAGCGCAGGCCTTGAAAAGCGTCTGCGACCGACATGATGCGCTCTTGCTGATCAACGACGATGTCGATCTGGCGGCTGCCGTTGGTGCCGACGGCGTTCACCTCGGCCGCGAAGATCTGCCGTTGACCAAGGCCCGCGAACGCCTGGGCGCCGATTGCATCATCGGCGTCTCGTGCTACAACCAGTTCGAACGCGCCGTCGCGGCCGCTGCACAGTGCGCCGACTATGTGGCATTCGGTAGCTTCTACGCCTCGCCGACCAAACCGGATGCAGTACGCGCTGAGCTCGGCCTGATCGAGCGCACGCGGCGCGAACTGGGCCTGCCCATGGTTGCGATCGGCGGGATAAGCCCCGAGAATGGCGCGGCCTTGGTACACGCCGGCGCCGACATGCTTGCAGTGATCAGCGCGCTGTTCGCCAGCGACGACATCCGCCGCGCCGCCGAGGCATTCGCCCGATGTTTTGACACCAGCCAGGAGGCCGCGCCATGAGTGCCGCAGACGACCGCTTCGAACACGCCCAACGCCATATCCCGGGAGGCGTCAACTCGCCGGTACGCGCGTTCAAAGGCGTAGGCGGAACACCGGTATTCGTCGACAGCGCCGGCGGCCCCTACCTGTTCGACCCCGACGGCAAACGCTACATCGACTACGTCGGATCGTGGGGACCGATGATCCTCGGCCATGCCCACCCAGAGGTTATCGAGGCAGTTTCCGATGCGATCTATCGCGGTCTGTCATTCGGCGCGCCCACCGAGCTGGAAACCCGCATGGCCGATCGTGTCTGCGAACTGGTGCCGTCGATCGAGCTGGTGCGCATGGTGTCTTCCGGCACCGAGGCGACGATGTCGGCGATCCGCCTGGCGCGCGGCTTCACCGGGCGCGACAAGATCGTCAAGTTCGAGGGTTGCTATCACGGCCATTCCGACTCCTTGTTGGTCAAGGCCGGCTCCGGTTTGCTGACCCTGGGCGAACCGTCGTCACCCGGCGTGCCCGCGGCACTTGCCGAACACACCATCACGCTGAGTTACAACGATCTCGACCAAGTGCGCGATGCCTTTGCCGAGGCCGGCGATCAGATCGCCTGCATCATCGTCGAGCCGGTGGCCGGCAATATGAACTGCATCCCGCCGCAACCGGGCTTTCTGCAGGGGCTGCGCGAAGTCTGCGACCAGCACGGCGCGGTCCTGATCTTCGACGAGGTGATGACCGGTTTCCGCGTCGCCCTCGGTGGGGCGCAGGCGGTATACAACGTCAAACCGGACCTGACCACGTTGGGCAAGGTGATCGGCGGCGGCATGCCGGTCGGGGCATTCGGCGGTCGACGCGACATCATGGAAAAAATCGCGCCGCTCGGTCCCGTCTACCAGGCTGGCACGCTCTCCGGCAACCCGGTGGCCATGAGCGCCGGGCTGAAAACGCTCGAGCTGATCGCGATGCCCGGCTTCTTCGATCAACTCGGCGCCAAGGTCGACAAGCTGGTCGCCGGCATGTTGGAGGCCGCCGGCAAGGCCGGCATCCCGATGGCCGAGAACCACGTCGGCGGCATGTTCGGCCTGTTCTTCACCGACCAGGACAAGGTCACCGATTTCGCCGGCGCCACAGCGTGCGATCAGGAGCGCTTCAAGGCGTTCTTCCATGCCATGCTCGAGCATGGCGTTTATCTCGCACCGTCGGCGTTCGAGGCCGGCTTCGTGTCGGCCGCACACAGCGACGACGACATCGCCGCGACCATCGCTGCGGCCGAATCGGCTTTCGCCTCACTGAGCTGATGTCACCTGCTTGAGCGAATGGTTTTCTGAACTGCTGGTCTGGATCGAGCACAACCCATCGTATGCCGGCTGGGTCGTGTTCGGTGTGGCGTTGGCCGAGTCGCTGGCCGTGGTCGGCGTCATTGTGCCTGGGGTCGTGATCCTGCTCGGCGCCGGCGCGCTGATCGGTGCCGGTGTGCTGGATTTCTGGAGCATGTGCTTGTGGGCGGTGATCGGCGCGATCATCGGTGACGGCCTGAGCTACTGGCTGGGGCACCACTTCGAGTATGTCACCACACGCTGGCGCTGGTTCCGGCTACACCCCGATCATCTGCAGAAGGGCATCACCTTCTTTCAGAAGTACGGCGATATCAGCGTGGCGCTGGGACGCTTCTTCGGACCGATCCGCGCCATCGTGCCCTTGGTTGCGGGTTTGATGCGCATGCCGCCGAAACGCTTCTACATCGCCAACATCCTTTCGGCACTCGTTTGGGCGCCGGCGTACCTAACTCCCGGCATCATCCTCGGCGAAATGGGCGAGCAAGGCGACTGGCGCTACCTGCTGTTTCCGGTCGCCGCGATCAGCATTATCGTGGTCGTGTGGATGCTATGGCAGTGGTGGCCAAGGAGACGCTGACTCAGGCGTTGAAGCTGCTGCCATCCGGGTGAACGAGTTCTTCGAGCCGCCGCAGACGGGCAATGCTGTCGGGTAGCTCAAACATCTCCTGCTTACTGGCAAGAGGCAACGGCAACAGTTCGATCAGACGACCGGCCACATGGTTGGCGCTGGGTTTTTCCCTGATCAGGCGATCGAACGGCGGGCCGACCTGCGGCAACAGATCGTTGAGCATCTGTGCCATCCATTCGAGTTGCTCGGGAATCTCCTGTTCCGGTTCCGGCGGTCGGCGAACGATCTCGGCGCGTTGCAGCTGATCGTGTTCGACCGTTACCTCACCCAGCGTAAACATCTGCTCGCCTTCGCACAGCAGGCCGAGCAAGCCGTCTTCATGTTGTTCCCAATCGATAATTTTGGCGACGGTCCCGCGCGGCATCGTGGTAGCAATACCGCCGGCTTCGACACCGTCGATAATCGATGCCACGGCGAACGGCGTTTGATTACGCAGGCATTCACTCACCATGCGCAGGTAGCGCGGCTCGAAGATCCGCAGCGGCAACAAGCCGCCGGGAAACAGCACGATATTCAGTGGAAACAGCGGCAGTTTTTCGACTTCAACACGATCGATATCAGCAATCATCGCCCCAACGTTCGCTCAACGAGTGTGCCACGTCCAGGTGATCGAGTATCCGTGCGACCATGAAATCAATCAGGTCGTCGACCGTCTTCGGTCGAAAGTAAAAACCGGGATTGGCGGGCATGATAATCGCCCCTGCCTGCGCCAACCGTTGCATGTTATCCAGGTGGATCGTCGTGAACGGCGTTTCGCGCACCACCATGATCAGTTTGCGCCGTTCTTTCAGCGCGACGTCTGCCGCTCGGTCGATCAAGTTATCGCAGATACCGTTGGCAACTGACGCCAGCGTACCACTGGTGCATGGACAGATCACGACCGCCTCGGGCGGATTCGAACCACTCGCAACCGGCGCCGTCCACTGCTGTCGACCGAACACCTGCAACTGGCCTGTGGGCGCATCGAAGTGCGCCGAAAGGTATTGCTCGATCTCTTCAGGCCGACCGGGAAGCTGCAGGTCGGTTTCCATATTCGTCACCACCTGCGCCGCCTGCGAGACCATCAGGTACACATGGCGATCGGCGGCCAGCAGGCACTCGACCAGGCGCAGGCCGTATTGAATACCGGATGCGCCGGTAAAAGCGACTGCGATGGGAGACATGCTTGAGCTCATAGCACGATTTAAGCACGAGCGGACGGCAGACTGGACAAAAAAAAGAAAATCACGGCCCGTCTGCCGCGTGAATGCCCAGGACAACTGCGGCAATGGCGAACCAAGACGGGCCGGTTACGCTCGGTGCACGCGCATCGCAGACACCAACACCCCAACTGCGGGTCAGGTGTTTGCCAACGCGTCCAGCAAACGCTGGTGGATACCTTCGAAGCCGCCGTTACTCATGACCAACACCTGGGTACCGGGGGTTGCCGCCGCCGAGACCTGCTCAACGATGTCCTGCGTCGTCGCGCACACATGCGAACGCCCGCCGAGCGGTCGCAACACGCTGGCGGCATCCCATGCCAGGTCTTCCGGCGAATACACCCATACTGCGTTGGCGGCGAGCAGCGCATCGGCCAACTGGGCGCTGTGCACACCCAGACGCATGGTGTTCGATCGCGGTTCGAGCACGGCGATGATGGGGGCATCGCCCACCTGTGCACGCAAACCCTCCAACGTGGTCTTGATCGCCGTTGGGTGATGCGCGAAATCGTCATACACGCGTGCGCCGTTGACTTCGCCACGCAACTCCATGCGTCGCTTGACGTTTTCAAACGCGTTCAACGCCTCGATGCCGACTTTCGGCGGCACACCCGCGTGGCGTGCCGCTGCCAGCGCGGCGAGCGCATTGCTGACGTTGTGCCGACCGGTCAGCGACCAATCGACACGCCCGACGTTTTCCGTCTCGCAGATCACATTGAATGCACTGCCGTCCGCCGCACTGTCGGTGACATGCCAGTCGGCCTCGTAATCCGGGGCGAAATGCTCGACCGGTGTCCAGCACCCCATGTCGAGCACGTCATGCAGGTTGCCGTCGTCCAACGGAGAAATGATCAGCCCGTTGCCGGGAACCGTGCGCAACAGGTGATGAAACTGTCGCTGGATGGCCTCGAGGTCTTCGAAGATATCGGCGTGATCGAATTCGAGGTTGTTCAGTATCAAGGTGCGCGGCCGGTAGTGAACGAACTTCGAGCGCTTGTCGAAGAACGCGGTGTCGTACTCGTCGGCCTCGACCACGAAGAACGGCGACTCACCCGCGCGCGCCGAGATGCCGAAATTCTGCGGTACACCACCGATCAAGAACCCCGGCTTGAGGCCGGCATGCTCGAGAATCCACGCGAGCATGCTCGCGGTCGTGGTCTTGCCATGGGTTCCGGCTGCCGCCAGTACCCAGCGATCCTGCAACACGTTCTCCGCCAGCCACTGCGGACCTGAGATATAGCGCAGGCCTCGCTCGAGCATGAACTCGACGGCGGCGTTGCCACGCGACATGGCGTTGCCCACGACAACCTGGTCAGGTGGCGGGTCCAGATGCGCCGGCTCGAAACCCTCCATCAACTTGATGCCGGCTGCTTCGAGCTGTGTGCTCATCGGCGGATAGACATTGGCATCCGAACCCGAAACGTCGTGACCGAGCTGGCGTGCAATCAGTGCAATACCACCCATGAACGTGCCGCAGATACCGAGGATATGGATTTTCATCGAGGGCCTAGTTGGGAACCACTGGTGGGAAAACCTGAAAGATCATGACCTGTGAGAACAAGGTATAGCCAAAAATCAAAACGATGCCGGCTGCCAGCGGCACACCGATCGCGTGTCGGATCACGTGCCCGACCGCCACGTGGATCCAGATCATCAGGGCCAGATCGACAATCGCCTGAAGGTCTGGCACCTGAAGTGCCACGCTCAACCTGTCCACCGTAAACGAAACTACGCCGACCAGCACCGTCAGTCCCATCACCGCCGTCGCCGTCTGTAACCAGCGCGGCGCATGCCCGGTGATCTGCAGCAACGCGAACAAAAACAGCATCGTCAACGCCAGGTCCATCAGGTTGGCGCCGAGCGCGGCCTCGTAGCCACCGAGCAGCCCGCCCAGCAGCAATGTGCCGAATAGCGTGCTTACGATCGACAGCAGGACCAAAAGCGCCGGCGAAGGCGGCAGGTCCTGCGGCTTGTTTCTCAGCAAGGCCATGCGAACAAAGAACTCAATCAGCGCGCCCATTCAACGGATTCTCGTTCGGTTCATGGCGCTATCTTACCTTGCGCAACGGCCATGGTGCTGTGCGGGGTGTTATCCTTGCCGCAGTACAGGAAACTTTCATGCAAGAACTCTTCGTCGACACCCCCGAGCAGTTGCAATCGCTGTCCGACATGCTGCGCGGCAGCGAATGGATAGCCCTCGACACCGAATTCATTCGCGAGAAAACCTACTATCCGAAGCTGTGTCTGTTGCAGGTAAGCAACGGTGAGGTCGCTGCCTGTGTCGACCCGCTTCGGCTGGACGATCTCACGCCGTTGCTCGATATCCTGTATGACGGCAGCATCCTCAAGGTGTTGCACGCCGCGCGTCAGGATCTGGAAATCTTCCTGCACGACTACCAGCGCCTGCCCATGCCGGTGTTCGACACCCAGCCGGCCGCGGCCCTGCTCGGTCACGGCGACCAGATCGGTTACGCCAATCTGGTCAAACAACTGTTGGATATCGACCTGCCGAAAGATCAGTCGCGTACCGACTGGTCACAACGCCCGCTCGACCCACAGCAACAGCGCTATGCCTTGGACGATGTCGTCTATCTCGGTCAACTCTACGTACACATGCGCGGCCACCTGTTCGATAAGGAGCGCCTGCAATGGCTGGCGGCCGATTTCGCACCGTTGACCGATCCGCAAACCTACTACCCCGATCCCGACACCATGTGGCAGCGGACCAAGGGCAAGCAGATGTTGCGTGGTCGACAGTTGGCCGTGTTGCAGAAGCTGGCCGCATGGCGGGAGAACAGGGCGCGACAACGCGACCTGCCGCGCAAGTGGATATTGAAAGACGAAGTGTTGGTCGAACTGTGTCGCCGCATGCCGCGCGACGCCGCCGGCCTGTCGAAGATCCGCGGCCTGGAGCCGGCGCAGATCCGGCGTGAAGGCGACAACCTGATTGCGATGATCGGCGAAGCGGCAGATCTGCCGCGCGAACGATGGCCGAAGGACAAGGGTCGCCCCAAACCGCTCAGCGGCAACCAGGAAGCGATGGTCGACCTGTTGAGTGCAGGCTTACGCCTGATCGCAGATCACCACCAGCTGTCGCCGCAGGCGATTGCAACGCGCAAAGACCTCGAAAAGCTGGTGCGTGGTGAAGCCGACTGCGCGGTCAACGAAGGCTGGCGCCAATCTCTGGCGGGCAAGACGCTGAGCGCCCTGATGCAAGGCGAACAGCAACTGCGGTCGGTCGACGGCAGATTGGAACTGGTGGCCTCACCCGGCTGAATCAGCCGATCACCCGGTTGATACGCATAACGAACGGTACTTTTTTCAACCGCCGGATGATGTGTGCAAGGTGCTTGCGCCCGCGTACCGACACCACGAACCGCAGGCTGGTGCTCAAACCGTCGCGTTCCTCGCTGCGTACGTCCTCGATGTTCGAGCCTTCCTCGGCGATCAGCGACGCAATCGTCGCCAGCATGCCGCGCTGATTGCCGGCATCGATACGGATCGTGGTCGAAAACTCGCCGTCGATCTCCTCCGCCCACTGCACGTCGAGCCAACTCTGACCCTGGCGACGGAAATCGCCGAGATTCGGGCAGTCATGATGATGCACGACCAGACCGCGGCCGGGACTGAAGATGGCGACAACCGGATCGCCCGGGATCGGCCCGCAGCACTTGGCGAAACTGACCACCATGCCTTCGGTGCCCTTGATCGTCAGGGAACCGGCCGCCGCACCCTCGGCGCTCGGCTGGTCTTCGCTGGCGATCAGCAGACGGGCAACCAGCTTGGCCATGCGGTTGCCGAGTCCGACCTGTTCCAACAGATGGTCGAAATTATCCAACCCAATCTCGGCCAACACCCTGTCGGTATCGTCCTGCGTGATCTGCTCCAGGCTCGCACCCAAGGCGTCGAGCTCACGTTCGAGCAGGCGGCGGCCGAGTTCGATCGCCTCTTGTTGCTCGAGTCGTTTCAGGAATGAACGTATCGTCGCCCGTGCCTTGCCGGTAACGACGAAATCCAGCCACGCAGGATTCGGCCGGCTGTTGGGGTTGGTGATGATCTCCACCGTCTGGCCGTTGCGCAGCTGCGAACGCAACGGCGCCAGGCGACGGTCGATACGCGCGGCGACACAGCGATTGCCGACGTCGGAGTGAATCGCATAGGCGAAATCGATGACCGTCGCTCCCTTGGGCAGGACGAATATCTGCCCGCGCGGCGTGAACACGTAGACCTCGTCGGGGAACAGGTCGACCTTGACGTGCTCGAGGAACTCCATCGAGTTGCCGGAGTCCTTCTGCACCTCAAGCAGGTTGCGCAACCACTCGGCAGCGGTATCCGGCGTCAAGGCGCCACCGGTCGTTTTGTACTGCCAATGCGCCGCGATACCTTCTTCGGCAACACGGTGCATCTCGCGCGTACGGATCTGGATCTCGATCGGCAGGCCATGCGGACCGAACAACACCGTATGCAACGACTGATAACCGTTGGCCTTGGGGATGGCGATATAGTCTTTGAAGCGACCCGGCACCGGCCGATACAGGTTGTGCACCACGCCGAGCACGCGGTAACAGGTGTCGACCGAATCGACGATGATGCGAAATGCATACACGTCGGCTAGCTCGCTCAACGGCAGCTTCTTCTCCAGCATCTTGCGATAGATGCTGTACACGTGCTTTTCGCGTCCGTAGATCTCGCCGTCGAAGCCTTCCTGCTGCAGGCGACCCCGCAACACCTCTTCGATATTGCTGACGACCTCTTTGCGATTGCCGCGACGCTTGCGTAACGCCGAACGCAGAATGTTGTAGCGCCACGGCCAATGCGCCGCCATGCCGAGTTCTTCGAGTTCGTGGCGGATGCTGTTGATACCCAGGCGATTGGCGATCGGCGCGTAGATATCCAGCGTTTCACGCGCGATGCGTCGCGCCTTGTTCGGCGCCATCACGCCCAGCGTACGCATGTTGTGCAGGCGATCGGCAAGCTTGATCATGATGACCCGGATATCCTTGGTCATCGCCAGCATCATCTTGCGGAAGTTTTCGGCCTGCGCTTCGGCACGCGAACGGAACTTGATCTGGGTGAGCTTGCTGACGCCGTCGACGAGCTCGGCGATCTCGGGGCTGAACTCAGTCGCCAGCTGCTCCTTGGCGGTTTCGGTGTCTTCGATGACGTCGTGCAGGATGGCGGCCATCAGGCACTGGTGATCCATCCGCATACCGGCAAGGATGCGGGCAACGGCAACGGGGTGGTAGATGTAGGGTTCGCCGGAAAGGCGACTTTGTCCTTCGTGGGCTTCGGCACCGAACAGGTAGGCCCGATAGACCTCTTTAACCTGTTCGATCGGCAGGTAGCGCTCCAGGTAGCTGCATAGATCGCTGATCAGGAATCGTGCATCTCCTGATTGTCCGTCTATCGCATCGGCGAACGACGGTACAGCGGCAGGCTCAGAACCGGGGGCTTCCACCTTTCAATCTACTCATCGTCATTTCCCAAATCCGCAACGCCCAATTCGCCGGCCAGCGCCGCAGCCAGTTCGTCATCGATCGAGTCGTTGCTCTCTTCGGGCTCGACCATGGTCTCTTCGCTGATCAGGCCTTCGGCGATCTCGCGCAGTGCGACGACGGTCGGCTTGTCGTTTTCCCACGGCACCAGAGGGTCGACGCCATTGACCAATTGCCGGGCGCGACGGCTGGCCAGCAAAACGAGATCGAAACGGTTATCAACGTTGTTCAGGCAATCTTCTACGGTAATTCGGGCCATGGTGTCTCAACATTCCAGGTAAATTCGAGCGCGAACATCAAATTGTATGGTTTTGCCGCCGCTTAGCCAAGCATTGAAGCGAGTTCCGTCGAAAAACGCGCGGCCTGACGTGGCTCTCTCAAACGTTGGGCCACGACAATGGCGCGGAGTTCGGCCAGGGCGACGTCGAAATCATCGTTGATCACAAGGTAATCGTACTCGGGAAAGTGCGACAGCTCGCTGCGCGCATCGGCCATGCGGCGTTCGACCACCTCGGGGCTGTCCTGTCCGCGACCGGAAAGCCGTTCGCGCAGGGCCTCGATACTCGGCGGTGCGATGAAGATCGATACCGCCTCCGGAAAGCGATGACGCACCTGCCGCGCACCCTGCCAGTCGATTTCCAGCACCACGTCTGTGCCGCGCGCGAGCTGCTCACGCACCGCGGCTTCGGCCGTACCGTAGTAGTTGTCGAACACCTGCGCATGCTCGAGGAAGGCCCCTTCACCCACCAACTCCTCGAAACGCTCGACGCTGACGAAGTGGTAGTGAATGCCGTCCTGTTCCCCGGGGCGCATGGCTCGCGTGGCATGTGAAACAGACATGACCAGGCGATCGTCTGCCGGCACCAATTCACGCAGCAGGCTGGTTTTTCCGGCACCTGAGGGTGCGGAAACGATGAACAGGGTGGCGTTGAATGTCGCGGCGTTGTCGGTCATCGAGGTCTCGAAACGGTTGGAAGTACACGGATTCGATCAGCCGTTTCATTATCGGCAATCGTCGCTGGTATGGCGACCTCGACCTGCCCCTGATTTGTCAAAAAGCGGTCAATAAATTGCCCACCAGACGTCACGACTTCGACACCGTGAGGTCACAGCCGTCGGCAAAAATCCCCAGCATCGTGACAACCAGCAGTTCGACGTTTTCACATGCTGACCGCCAACCCCAGCAACCCCAATTACCGCGCGGCATTTCCAGCCGGGCTGCGTGCCGCAAACAGTCAGAGCCATCTCAATCTGGCCCAGGCCACCGCTGCGGCTTACGCAGACGATACTGCGACGTCTACCTGGGTACACACACAGGCGAAAACCGGGCGTGCGGTCGTCGTCTGGTGGTTCAACGACGGCAAACCGGGGCACGCCAATCAATCGTTCGGTCTGATCAAGGCACTGCGGCGTCAATACGAGCTTGAGGTGCACGAGTTGGCGCCTCAGTCCACCTTCAACGCCCTCGCTTCGTTGGCGACCGGTGTGTACGCCGACGGCGCTGCACTGCCGCGCCCGGATTTGATTATCGGTGCAGGGCACGGAACACACCTGTCGATGCTTGCGGCACGCCGCGCATTCGGCGGGCGCATCGTGGTGTTGATGAAGCCCAGCCTGCCGCTTTCGTGGTTCGACGTATGCATCATCCCCGAGCATGACCAAGCCGCACGGCGGGACAATGTGATCACCACGCAGGGCGTGTTGAACGCCATCGAAGCCGTACCGAGCAAGAACCCATCAAAGGGCCTCATTCTGCTTGGGGGTGTCTCGAAGCACTACCGCTGGCACGATGGATCGATCATGCGCCAGATCGAGCAGGTCATCGCTCAGACACCGCACATTCGCTGGACGATCAGTGACTCGCGACGCACCCCCGAATCGCTGCAGCGCCGGCTGCGCCAGCTCGATGCACCCAACATCGAGTTCATTCCTCACCAATTGACGCCGCACGGTTGGGTGCCGCAGCAGATGCGCGATGCCGCTGTGATCTGGACATCGGTGGACAGCGTGTCGATGGTCTACGAAGGCCTGACCTCCGGCGCAGACGTCGGCGTGCTGCAGCTCGAACCGCGTGCGAACAGCCGTATCGTGCGCGGCCTTCGACAGCTGGAAAGCCTGGGCAGGGTCGTGACCTTCACCCAGTGGCAACAGTCCAAGGACCTGTCGCAACACGCCGAGCCGCTGAACGAAGCGCAGCGTTGCGCGCAGCAGATTGCCAGCCGCTACGTTGCGCGCAGCAGATTGCCAGCCGCTACCCGGTGGTCGCCCGGCCCGTCTGAACATGCGGCGTGGAGATCCGCGCCGATTGCCTGGTCAGCCGCTAGGCAGCAGATCCAGCAAAACCCCGGCGTAGCGGTCTCCGGGTGCCTGGGTCAGCGGCCTCAGCGTCTCCAAACGCCCCGCACTGGCCGGCAGGCCGTCGCAGGTAACCCGCAGGATGCGCTTGTTGTCGGCTGCTGCACCCAGCGCGTCCTCGATATAGGCGGAATGTCGGATCTTGCGCGGCCGCACGGCGACCGTCGGCTTGCCGCTGGCGACCGCCTCGCTGACCATCGTCAAGCTGTCGCTGGTCACATAGACAACGTCAGCAGCCGCCAGGTACTGCCTCACCACGCTGTGAGGCTGCTCGCCCCACCACACGGCGTTGGACAGCGCGCCCGGATCGATCGACGCTCGCAACAACGCCTCGACGCCTGGGCCGGTGCGCGGCGATGTCGTCAGCAACCAGCGCCAACCATACCGCGCGCGGGTTGCGTTGATCCCGTTTGCCAGCTCGAGCCAGTCGCTTTCGCGAAAAACATGGCTGCGGGATGCGCCACCGATCAATATCGCGGCAGTACATTCGCTCTCGCCGACCCCGAAGGTGGCCCGGGTCGCATTGCGCGCGAGGTCGAAATCATGCGGCGTTACCCGCGTCACCAGCAGCTCGGTGGGCACCACGTGCGCCGCTCCCGGCTGCGCCACCGGCGTCAACAGCACATCGAACAGACGAGTTGGATAAGGCCTGACCTCCCCGAGGTAGACCTGTCGACTGGCGAATCGCTGCCGCAGCCACAGCGCCAGCGGGACAGATCGACCGCCGCTGGAAATCACGATGTCCGGCCTGCCCGATGGCAGGCGAAGATCGCGATAACAACGCCGGATCAGGCCATCGGGAATGTCGCGGCTGCGGATCACTGCGGTACGCACGACCGTGCGCAGCCAACCGGGCACGACATAGCGCGCCGGCACCACCTCGGAACGGACCTCGACATGACGAGCCAATGCATCGAGCAATCCCAGCGATTGATTCAGGTGTCCACGCCGTCCCTCGTCCAGCACCCAGACCGACAGCGGCTGCGCAGGCAACGCCTGGTTGGGCAAGGCGTTCATTCGCGCCAGTGCTCGGCTATCCAGTGCGCCGGCCGGATGGTTTTGTAGATCTTCTTATAGGCCTTGGCGGGCCATTCACCACGCACTGCCTGGTGAGGATTGGGCACCCCCGGAAAGGCGACCACTCGAGCCGATTTCGGCAGCGTCGGCGACTGCCAGAACCGCGCAGGCCAACGGGGTACACAATGGGTCTTGAACAGCACACACCACTCGTCGGGCCAGAACTTCATCGCCTCGACGTTGCGCGAGATGTAGGTCTGCGAGTTGCGGTAGTCGGCCAGGATGGTCGCGCTGTCGTCCAGCAGATTGGCGAGCAGATGACTGTTGTGGCCGACGCGAAAACGATACACCGAAGTATTGCCGATCCCTTTGCCCGCCTGGGTCCAGTTCTGCATGACAACGAAAGGGCTCTCGGGCGAGAAGTCGAAAAAGTCATCGAGGTCGCCGACGACCACAACATCGAGGTCGAGGTACAGCCAGTCGCCCGTCAGGCCGAACAGTTGCATTGCAAACAGGCTGACCTTGCGCCAACCGCGGTTGTTGAACGGCGCGGGGATATCGACGCTCGGGCAGGGATGACATTCGATCGCTTCATGGATGCCGCTGCGGTCGTCGGTCAGACAGACAAAGCGGAGGTCGCCACGGCAGTGGCGGCGCACCATCGCATACAGCGTGTTGACATAGTCGGCGCCGTACAAGCTTCCCCACTTCATGCAGAGAAACTGTTTCGGTGACGTCGCGTTTGATTCTCCCACCAATTAATCCAGCCCGGCGAAAGCCACAGTTCAATCATCGACAAGAAAACGCACCAGAAACCGCGCGCAAGAACTACGTCGGGGTCGGCGCATAGCAGTGTATGAAGGTCGGGTTAAACAAATTTGACATCGGGCGCAGCAATTCCCGGTTCTGTCATATATCCACCATATCCTTGCCATCCTCTAAATCCGATGCGGGCGGGACAGATCACCTTGAAGCAGGTCATTTGCATCAAGTGGGGCAATCGATACGGCGCTGAGTATGTGAATCGCCTGTATGCGATGATTGAGCGCAACATTACGCCGCCGTTCCGCGTCTATTGCTTCACCGACGATGCGCGCGGGATACGCGAAGACGTCACCTGTTTCGACCTGCCACCCCTGGGCTGTCCGACACCTACCAACGCCCCCGGCAAGTGGCGCAAGATTGCCTTGTGGAACCGTGATCTCAATGGCCTGAGCGGTACGGCACTGTTTGTCGACCTGGATGTCGTCATCACGCGTAATCTCGATCCGTTCTTCGCGTTCGGCGATGCCGACGACGTGGTACTGGCGAGAAATCCGATCAAGCCGTTCGAGCGACTCGGCCAGACCTCGGTGTTCCGCTTTCCGATCGGCCGCTATCACCAGCTGTTGGATGACTTTCGCGCCGACCCGCAAACCATCGCCGGGCATTTTCAGTTCGAACAGCGCTATGTGACACGACGCTGCCCGCGCCCGGTCAAATTCTGGCCGCGCCGCTGGGTGCGGCACTTCCGCCACCACTGCCTCGGGCCCTGGCCGTTACGCTACTTCCGGCCAGCCCGACTGCCGCGCGATGCACGCATGGTGATCTTCCCCGGCAAACCCGACCCGGCCGACGCCCTCGCCGGGCGCTGGTCCGGTGTCGAGCCGCATGTGTCGCGCTTCGAACACCTGCGCCGCGCATTCACCGGCCCCCGATCCGGCAGCTCAGTGCTGCGCCATCTGAAACGTTACATGATGCCCTCGCCCTGGATCAGCGAACACTGGCGGGAGTAGACGTGCGTTCCGCCGGACCCGCGATGGACAGCCTGGCCGCGCCGACCGATAGCAGTCGCGCACAACAGCGGATGCTCGATGTCGGTGCCTGGCTGAGCCTGGCGCCGCTTGTGTACACCCTGAATCTGCTGTTCTTTGTTCCGCAGGGCGATGACTTGTTGCGCTGGACCTTGCTGCCGGCGGTCATTCTCGGCCTGTACGTGCGTCGGCGCGATGGCAACTGGCGGATAGGCGGC
>MWSD01000063.1_pt1 | contig 21075 bp, 16 predicted proteins | sample 1021921 | NCBI WGS metagenome assembly MWSD01 (sample SAMN06338133, study PRJNA374545) | mollusc metagenome | biome: marine bay; material: sediment; isolation source: gill 40 cm from animal B | host: Kuphus polythalamius | place: Philippines: Mindanao | collected 2011-09-12 | reverse complement strand
CGGACCGTCTGGCCGGGCATGATGAAGGTGCGGCCGATGTAGCGGTTCTTGATGAACCCCTCCGTGTAACGCACGTCGAGTTCATGCGCCAGACTCATCGCCGAGGTGCGACTGGTGTCGGGAATCGGAATCACGACATCGATCTTGCCCTTGCTCATCACACGCTGAATCTTCTTGGCCAACTTGCGCCCCATGCGCAAGCGCGCCTTGTGGACGAAGATCTCGTCGATGATCGAGTCGGGTCGCGCAAAGTATACGAACTCGAAGATGCACGGACTGCGTTGCCAGGTCTCAGCGCATTGGCGGGTATGCAATTGGCCGTCTTCGGTGAAGATGATTGCCTCACCGGGGTCGACATCGCGCACGCGATCGAAGTCGAGCGTGTCGAGTGCCACGCTTTCCGAAGCGACCATCATCTCAGGGCCATTCTCGGTATCGCGCACACCGAACACCAAGGGGCGAATGCCGTTGGGATCGCGAAACGCAATGACACCGAAACCGGGAATCATCGCCACGGCGGCATAGCCACCGCGACAACGCTGATGTACGCCCGACACCGCGCGAAACACGTCGTTCTCGTCGAACGACAGGTTCTGCGTCTGCGCGGTCAGCTCGTGGGCGAAAACGTTCAGCAGAATCTCGGAATCGGAATCGGTATTGATATGACGACGATCCTCGCGGAACAGGTCGCGCTTGAGATCATCGGCGTTGGTCAGATTGCCGTTGTGTGCCAGGCAGATGCCGTACGGCGAGTTGACATAGAACGGTTGTGCTTCGGCTGACGACGAGCACCCGGCCGTCGGATAGCGCACATGCGCCACACCCATTCGGCCCGGCAGGTTGATCATGTGCTGGTTATCAAAGACATCGCGCGCCAGGCCGTTGTCTTTGCGCAAGTGCAGTCGTCCATGATCGCAGGTCATGATCCCGGCCGCATCCTGGCCGCGATGCTGCAGTACGAGCAAGGCATCGTACAGGGACTGGTTGACCGGCCCCGACCCCACCATTCCGACAACTCCGCACATCTTGAATTTGCCCTCTAGCCGACCAACGGGCTAAGCAGTGTAACGAAAACGATCCGCCAGTTCCGGCGGCAACAGATCGAGTAGCCAGAATGCCAGCTCTTGGAAATAGCCGACCAGACTCGACTGTACCCACCAGCTTTCACCGGGCATCGGTGTCAGGCCGGCGAGAAACACCAGCACGCTGACCAGCAGCACCCCGCGCGCCGCACCGAACACCATGCCGACCAGCCGGTCGGTGCCACTCAATCCGGTCTTTTCGATCAGTTGAACGATGAGGAAGTTTACCAGCCCGCCGACCATCAGGGTGACGATCATCAGGATCGCGAACGCGATGCCCAATCGGGCCGTCGGCGATTCGATCCATGCGCGCAGCGGCACTTCCAGATCGCGGAAAAAACTCCAGCTCACCCAGAAAGCGAGCACCCAGACCGCCAGCGAAAAGGCCTCGCGGACAAAGCCGCGCAGCAGACTGATCATCGCCGAAACCACGATGATCACAATGATGGCGATATCGAGCCATGCCATCAGCCAAGCACCCCAAGCAATGGCACGGCGACCCAAAGCGTCACCGGCCGGTACAACCTAACCAAGCACATCACGGATACTGCTGAACCTTCGGATTGGTTCCGGACAACGCCTTCACTTTGTCCAGCATCCCCTCGGCTTCGCTCTTCTCGATGACCGGACCGACCCGCACCCGGTAGTAGCGTTTGCCGCGGATATCGACGAACTCCGGATCCGGAGTCGGCATGCCGGCTTCACGCAGTTTGGAGACCAGTCGCTCGGCATTCTCCTGGCTGGAAAAGCTGCCGACCTGGACCACCCAGGCGGTCAGGCCGGCACGGATCTTCGGTGCCGGCGGCGCCACAGGTTTGGCGACAGGCTCCGGCGGCGTCTGCGCGGTGGCGGTCGGCGTCGGTTCAGCCGGTTCGGGATCGGGCAACGCCAGGTTGCCGTTGTCGGCATCGACGACATCGTCGGGCACTTGCGGCTCCGGCGCTGGCTGTAGTGGTGTCACGGCCGGGATCTCGTCGCGCAGCATGTCGGAGGCAAAATCATTAGCCGGAGGTTTCGACGGCAGCGGCGGCAGGGCCGGCGGTTCCGAGGGTGGTTCCTCGAACAACATCGGGACAAATATCACCGCCAGCGACGCCAAAACGGCAGCGCCGATCAATCGCTTCTTTAGCCCTTCTTCCATTGCATCTCTGCCGTCGTGAAATAGTGAATTATACCGGGCGAATCACGCGCCAACCTCCCCGTCGGCACGCGTATCCAACCATGCCATGGCGGCACCGACCGTGAGAAACGAGCCGAACACCACCACCATATCGTGTTCGCCGCTGTCAGCAACGATAGCGGACAAGGTCGCGTCGATATCCGCCATTGCGGTCACCGGGCTATCGCCCAGTTCCGGCTGCATCAGCGTGGCCAGTGCCTGCGCCGACAGGCCTCGCGGCTGGGACGACAAATCGAGCAGATACCAGGCATCGAAACGCTTGGCCAATACCCGAGCCACCCCGGCGGCATCCTTGTCGGCCAGCATGCCGCAGACCGCGATCACCTTGCCCTGCGTAAAGTGATCTCCCAGCATGTCGCTCAATACGCCGGCCGCTTCCGGATTGTGGGCCACATCCAGCACCCAGGTCGGTCGACCAGGCCGCACTTCGAAACGACCGGGAATGCGTGCCGCCAACACCCCGGCGCGCGCCGCGCGCTGATCCAGCGGCAGACGATCGGCGACGCAGTTGAGCGCGACCAGCACGCCGGCGGCATTGTCGATCTGTATCCGACCGCGCATACCGGGTATCGGCAACGCGCGTCGCCCGAGGTCCGGCGCTTCGATGTCCCAGCTCTCGCCGCGCCTGACTACCCGGTAGTCTTCCCCGGCAACGATAAGTTTCGCACCGATCCTGTCGGCCTCGTTCCTGATACTCGCCGGCATCGCGTTGGACGAGAACACGCACGGCCTGCCTTGACGCATGATTCCCGCCTTTTCGCGACCGATCGCGTCGAGATCGTTACCCAACCAATCCTGGTGGTCGAGACTGATGCTGGTGATCACGGCGACGTCGGCGTCGATCATGTTAACCGCGTCCAGGCGCCCGCCAAGCCCGACCTCGAGAATGACGGCGTCCAGGCCGGCCTCGGCAAACAGCCACAGCGCTGCCAGGGTACCGAACTCGAAATAGGTCAACGGCGTGTCACCGCGCGCCTCATCGATCGCCGCGAACGCGCGACACAGGCCGGCATCGTCGACCGCTGTCTGATCGATGCGAACTCGTTCGTTGTAGTGAATGAGATGGGGCGAGGTATACACGCCGGTGCGGTAGCTGCCGGCGACCAGGATAGCCTCGGCAAACGCCACGCTGGAACCCTTGCCGTTGGTGCCGGCAACCGAGATGACCGTGGCGTTGAGTGACGGAGCACCGAGCGCGCTCCATACCTTGCGCACCCGGTCCAGGCCCAGATCAATGGCTTTCGGGCTGAGACCGGTCTGCCAATCCAGCCATTCGGCCAGCGATGAGAATCTCATCGGTCAGGTACGCGTTTCACCGCTGAGCATACTGACGACATTGGCGATGCGGTCGCGCATCTCGCGCCGATCGACGATCATGTCGATCGCGCCATGATCGAGCAGAAACTCGCTGCGCTGAAAGCCTTCGGGAAGCGTCTCGCGCACGGTCTGTTCGATAACGCGCGGTCCGGCAAAACCGATCAACGCACCCGGCTCACCGATGTTGATGTCGCCGAGCATGGCGAAACTCGCCGATACGCCACCCATGGTCGGATCAGTCATCACCGAAATGAACGGCAGGCCACGACGCGACAGGCGCTGCAATGCCGCCGAGGTCTTCGCCATCTGCATCAATGAGAACAGCGACTCCTGCATACGTGCACCGCCACTGGCGGCAAAACACACCATCGGACAACGCCGTTCGATCGCCGCATTCACGCCCTGTACGAAGCGCTCACCGACCACTGAGCCCATCGAGCCGCCCATGAAGTCGAATTCGAACGCCGCGGCAATGATGTCGCGCGACTTGAGCTGACCGCGCATCACGACCAGCGCGTCTTTCTCGCCGGTCTTCTTCTGCGCCGCGGTCAGGCGTTCTTTGTATTTCTTGCTGTCTTTGAATTTGAGCGGATCGCCGGATTCAAGATCGCCGGCGATCTCTTCGCGCGGTTCGGCATCCAGAAACAGATCGAGGCGACGGCGCGCGCCGATGCGATTGTGGTGATCGCACTTCGGGCACACCTCCATGTTGCGCTCCATCTCGGCGCGGTACAGCACCGCGTTGCAGCTGGGACACTTAGCCCAAAGACCCTCCGGCACGACCTTTTTGGTGCCGCCTTCCGTCCGGATGCGGCTGGGCATCAGTTTTTCAAACCAGCTCATGCAAATCCCCGTTTGAACGATCGCGCAATTCTACCAGAGTACGCGGCTCAACCCGCATCCATTGCCGCTCGCATACCGGCCAACAGAGCCTTGATCTCTTCAATAGCCTGGGACGGATTCTGCAGGTTGGTTTCGATGCGCGACACCAACGCACTGCCGACCACGACGGCATCGGCGAACTGCGACATGGCGGCCGCCATCTCGGCGTCCTTGATGCCGAAGCCGACACCGACCGGCAGATCGGTACATGAACGGATCTCGGCGAGCTTTTCACGCACGCTGTCGAGCGACAGATTGGCTGCGCCGGTCACACCCTTGAGCGAGACGTAGTACACGAACCCACTGGCCGCCGAGGTGATGCGCTCGATGCGCGCGCGATGGCTGGTCGGTGCGAGCAGAAAGATCGGGTCGATGCCCTTGGCCTTCATCGTCGGCACAAAGCGCTCGCCCTCTTCCGGCGGAATATCGACCGTCAGCACGCCATCTACCCCTGCAGCCGAGGCCTCCTCGGCGAAGGCCTCATAGCCCATGACCTCGAGCGGATTGAGGTAGCCCATCAACACGACCGGGGTCGCCTCGTTGGTCTTGCGGAACTCGCGCACGATATCGAGCACGCCGTGCAGCGACATGTGGTGCTCAAGGGCGCGCTCGCTGGCACGTTGAATCACCGGACCGTCGGCCATCGGGTCGGAGAACGGCACACCGAGTTCGATGATGTCGGCGCCGGCCTCGACCAGGGCATGCATCATTGGCAACGTGAAATCGGGCGTGGGATCGCCCGCGGTGACGAACGGAATCAATGCCTGCCGACCCTGTTCCTTCAGCGCGGCAAAAACACCGGCAATACGACTCATATCTTCAAACCCTCCCGGGCTGCCACGGTGTGCATGTCCTTGTCGCCCCGGCCGGACAGATTCACCAACAGGGTCTGATCCTTGCTCATCGTCGGTGCGAGCTTCATCGCCTGTGCGATGGCATGACTGGATTCGAGGGCCGGGATGATGCCTTCCGTGCGCGTCAGGCGATGGAACGCCTCGAGCGCCTCTTCGTCGGTCACGGCGACATAGTTGGCGCGCTGAGTGTCTTTCAGCCAGGCGTGCTCCGGCCCGACACCCGGATAATCCAGGCCGGCCGAGATCGAATGCGTCTCGATGATCTGTCCGTCGCGGTCTTCCATCAGGTAGGTGCGGTTGCCATGCAGCACGCCCGGCGTGCCGGCACACAGCGGCGCGGCGTGGTGACCGGTATCCAGGCCGTCGCCGGCCGCCTCGACACCGTAGATGGCGACGTCGGTATCGTCGAGGAACGGGTAAAACAGCCCGATGGCGTTCGAGCCGCCGCCGACGCAGGCGACCAGGGCATCGGGCAGACGACCGGTCATCGTCATCATCTGCTCGCGCGCCTCGCGCCCGATCACCGCCTGGAAGTCGCGCACCATCGCCGGGTATGGATGTGGACCGGCCACAGTACCAATGATGTAGAAGGTGTCATCGACATTGGTGACCCAGTCGCGCATCGCCTCGTTGAGTGCATCTTTGAGCGTCTTCGAGCCGGACGACACCGAGCGCACCTCGGCGCCGAGCAGGCGCATGCGGTAGACATTCGCCTCCTGGCGGGCGACATCGACCTCACCCATGTACACCACGCACTCCAGCCCGAGGCGCGCAGCCACGGTAGCCGACGCGACACCGTGCTGGCCCGCGCCGGTCTCGGCGATGATCCGCGTCTTGCCCATGCGTTTGGCCAGCAGCGCCTGGCCGATGGTGTTGTTGATCTTGTGCGCGCCGGTGTGATTGAGGTCTTCACGCTTGAGATAAACTTGGGCGCCGCCGAGCTCGCGGCTGAGCCGCTCGGCATGGTAGATCGGCGAAGGCCGGCCGACATAGTGCTGCAGATCGGCATCGAGTTCGGCGAGAAACTCGGGGTCTTTCAGGTATTTTTCATAGGCGAGGCGCAACTCGTCGAGCGGTTCCATCAGGGTTTCCGCGACGAAGATGCCGCCGTAGGGGCCGAAATGGCCGCCGGCATCCGGCAGGTCGGCCCAACGGGTTTCAGATTTGTGCACGTCTTACCTCTTCGATGAAGGCTTTAATCTTTTGCGGGTCCTTGATGCCCTTTTCCGCCTCTACGCCGCCGCTGACATCGACCGCATAGGGCCGCACGCGACGGATGGCATCACCCACGTTGTTCGCATTAAGACCGCCAGCCAGTACGATTTCGCCGGCCAGCTCGGGGGGAATCAGATCCCAGTTGAACGTCTCGCCGGTGCCTCCCGGCACACCCGGCATATAGGCATCGAGCAGCAGGCCGCGGCCTTCACCGTAAGCCTGCCGCTGGGCCATCAGGTCGGTGCCCGGTTTCATTCGGATGGCCCGCATCCAGGGGCGGGCGTAACGCTGGCAGACTTCAGGCGGTTCATCGCCGTGAAACTGCAACAGGTCGATCCCAACGGTCTCGATGACCCGGCGGACCAGATCGTCTTCGGCATTGACGAACAAACCGACGGTAGTCAGGTACGGTGGCAGACGGCGTACGATCTCGGCAGCCCGCTCGATGGCAACGTTGCGCGGGCTGCGCTCGTAGAACACGAAGCCGATCGCATCGGCGCCGTGTTCGACCACCGCCGCGGCATCATCGAATCGCGTTATGCCGCATATCTTAACTCGGGTTCGCATAACGGCACATTATGACGCAAAAAGGCGTCCATTTGCCGTTGCTTCAGTCATTGATTGTCTGCGTCAAACATCGCCCGTCATGCCGACAAACGGCACCGGTGGCGGCAACGGAAGGTCGAACTCCGGCGGGTACCAGACACGCTCGAAGTACAGTCCATCGGGCGGCGCGGTGACTCCGCCCAGGGTGCGATCACGCAGTTCGAGGACCTCAGCCGCCCAGCTCTCGGCCTGTTTGCCGCTGCCGATCGCGATCAGCACCCCGGCGATGTTGCGGATCATGTGGTGCAGAAAGGCATTGGCATGCACGCGCAGCTCGATCAGCTCACCGGCGCGGCGCACGCTCAGCGAATGCAGTGTGCGCACCGGGCTCTTGGCCTGACAGCCGATCGCGCGGTAGCTGGAGAAATCATGCGTGCCCACCAGGGCCTGACCGGCGCGGTGCATCAGGTCGGCGTCCAGTTCCCCGTGTACCCAGGTGGTACGGCCGCCCAGCAGCGCGCTGCGCGTGGGCCGGTTCAGGATCAGGTAGCGGTAGCTGCGTGCCTGTGCCGAGAATCTCGCATGAAAGTTGTCGTCGACCGGCTGGGCCCAGGTGATGGCGACATCGTCCGGCAGGTTGACGTTGCCACCCAATACCCAGTTGCGCGGCGCGCGCTCGGCCTGGGTGTCGAAGTGCACCACCTGGCCCACCGCATGCACGCCGGTGTCGGTCCGTCCGGCACACACGACGCGCACCGGGTGCGCCGCCACGGTCGACAATGCGGCCTCGAGCTCACCCTGCACGGTGCGCACGGCATGGCGCTGCAGTTGCCAGCCTTTGAAGCGCGAGCCGTCGTATTCGATACCCAGTGAAATTCGCATAAAAAAATACGGGCGCCATCAGGCGCCCGCATACTTCATCACATTTAGGCGATCAGATCAGCCGAGTTCGGCCAACAGCTTCTCCGCATCGTCGCGTTGGTTATCGTTGCCCTCGGCAACGACCTCTTCGAGGATGCTGCGTGCGCCGTCCTGGTCGCCCATGTCGACATAGGCGCGTGCCAGATCGAGCTTGGTGGTGACTTCGTCTTCACCTTCCAGTTCGCCCGGGCCGCTGATCTCGTCGAGTTCGAGCGTGTCGGTCTCCTGATCGGCCGAACTTTCATCGGCATCGAATGCGGTATCCAGGCTGATCGGCTCGTCCAGACCCTGCGGTTTCTCACCCTTGTCTTCCTCGACCAGACCGAGGCCCGCCGGCGGCGGCTCGTCCAGGCCGGAATCCAGCACCGACAGATCGCTGAGCTCGTCGAGTTGTGCCTGCAGTTCGTCTGCACTGAAGTCACTGTCGGCGTTCATCATGCTTTCTTCGCTGTCGATCGCCGCTTCCGCGTCAGCCATCATGCTGTCGAGGTCGAGCGAATCGGTGATGTTGTCTTCGCCGCTTTCCAGCGCAGCGACCGACTCGACACCCTTGTCGGGAGAGAACTTGAGGTCGTCGTCCAACTCATCCAGCGAGATGCTCTCGGGAATCTCGGACGTCGGAGCCTCCATGACCGCCGTAGTGTCGTCCTCGTCGTCGAGGTCGAGCATGATCGAGACTTCGGACGGCGGCTCGAAGGTATCGGTGATATCCGGATCCTGATCGGCGTCAGACGACATGTTCAGGTCGAGGTCACCCAGCGACAGGGTATCGTCGTCCACACTCTCCGAACGGTGGACAGCGGCGATCGATGCGCTCGCAGCGGCACCCGCCGCAGCGGCGGCCGGAGCGGCGGAGTCACCACCCTTGTTCGCGAACAAGGGGTTGTTCGGGTCGAGTTCACGCCCCATGTCCTGTGCGCGCATCCAGGCGTGCTCGTCGACGGCATCCTGACCGGCCGCAACCATCTCTTCGGCGAGGGCGCCGAAGGCTGCGGTATTACGCGTCGCATAGTGCACTTCGAGCAGTTTGTGCTTCAGCGCGAGACGCTCCGGTTCGCGGTTCATGGCCTGCTTGAGCAACTCTTCGGCCTGCTGATAACGACCATAGGCGATGTACACGTCTGCCTCGGAGACCGGGTCCACTTCACCGGTTTCGTCCTGCAAGGCGTTCATTTCGCTCGGAGAGAACTCGTCGAGGAAGGAGCTGTCGGGCAGTTCGTCCTCGGCATCCTCTTCTTCCAGACCGGTGATATCGGCGTCGGCAACCGGTGCTGCCGCGGTGGCGGCACCTGCCGCAGCGCCCGCTGCCAGCAGTTCCTTGCCGTCGTCTTTCTTGCGACCACGAGCGACCATCCATCCCAGCAGGCCGAGCAGTACGACACCGCCACCGGCGATCGGGATCATGTTGTCCTGCACCATCGCCATGATCGAATCGGAGTCGCCAGCGGCGGCATCCGGCGCGGGGGTCGGTTCAACCGGCACGTCCGCAACCACGACTTCACCCGGGGTCTCGCTGGCGGCAGCCGTCTCTTCGGCCGGCGCCGGCTCACTGCCGGTGTCGATGACCAGTTCTTCGGATGCCGTGGCCGGCGGTTCGTCGCCGATCACGATCTCCTGGCCCATCTCGGTTTCGGCAGGTGCAGCCTCGCCTTCGCCGGCAGCTGCAACAACCGCATCCGGATCAACCTGAGGCGGTACATCCTGGATCGGCGCAGACAGGTCGACTTCCGATGCTACCGGTGCCTCTGCAGGCGCCTCGTCACTGGTGGATTCGACGATCGTGTCCGGATCGACCTGCGGTGCGATGTCTTCAATCTTGACCTCGCTCGGCATGCCATCGGCGACGGTGTCGGATACGCCTTCGACGGCATCCTTGGCGTCGGCCATGACAGCATCGAGTGCATCACCGGCCTCAGCAGCGGTTTCTTCACCCGGTGCCGCCTCGCCTTCGGCCATGGCCTCGGTAGCCGGCATCTCTTCGGTTGCCGGCGCAGCACCATCGCCGGTAGTGATCTGATCCTGCAGCTGCGCCAGTTGCTCGTCCTTCAGGCTGAGCAGCTTCTGCATGTCGGATAGACGGTCTTTGAGGTCGTCGACCTGACCACGCAGGGACTCGGCCTCCTGGCGCGAGGTCTCGGCGTTTTCACGTGCCGCCAACAGGCGTGCGCTCAGCTCATCGGAGGTGGTCGCCGTAGCGTCGTCATCGCCGGCACCGGCTTCACCTTCGCCTTGCGGGCGGGCGGTGGCGATGCGCAGTTGATCGCTGGCATCGCTCTCGGATTCGGCTGCTGCCGCCTTGGCATCAGCACCCTCTTCGGTCGCTGCCTCTTTCGCATCGGCTTCGGCCTGCTCTTCAGCCGCGGCTTCCTGCAGTTTTTCGTTGCGTCGCGCCAGCCATTGATCCTGCTGCTCGCGATAGGCGTCGCGCGCCTCCTGGCGGCTCATTTCCTTGATTTCGGCGACCGACGGAACCCGCAGTATGCGACCTTTGCGCAACAGGTTGATGTCGTTGCGCACGAAGGCCTGCGGGTTGGCCTTGTACAAGGCCATCATCATCTGCTCCATGCTGACACCGGCGGGCAACGTCTTGCGAGCAATGCCCCACACGGTGTCATTCTCCTGCACCGGGCCGTATTCAAAGCCTTCGGTGCTCGCCGAGGACGGGGTTGGAGCCTGACTGGTAGCCGCTGCTGCACTTGGCTTCGCCGGCTTGGCTGCCGGTTTCGGCGCCGGTGCAGCGGCCTTGGATTTGGTGGTCTGGGCAATCGCCGGCGGACGACGCTTGGTCGTGGTCGGCGGATCGAGCAGTACCGTGTACTCGCGCATCAAACGGCCCTTCGGCCAGTTGACCTCGACGAGGAAGTTCAGAAACGGCTCACGAATCGGGAAATCCGAGGTGACCTTGACCACGGCCTTGCCGCGTTTGGTCATCGTCGGCTCGAATCGGAGCAGCGTCAGATAAAACGGACGTTCGATGCCGGCGCGGGCGAAGGCATCTTCGTCCGCCAATCGAACACGGACACCGTCCAACTCTTCGGGGTTGACCGAAAGCAGGCTGATGTCGCCATTGAAATTCTGGTTCAGCGTGGACTTGGAGCTCAGCTCTCCCAATCCAAGAGCATGTACCGGAACACTCAGAGTCCCTAATGCCAGTGAAACCGCTAATGCCAACTTGCGGACCATGAATCCTCCCTCAGGTGCTTCTCCGCCCCGATTTCATCGTTGCGTAACCCACAGATTATGTAGGTGCAATTCAGAACCGATGTAATGATTTTGGCCTAACTATAGCCGAGTCAATATGTTCTACCAACGATAGTAACGGCAGCAGACCTCAAGACTGAAACGACTAATGAGGATTTTTTTGCACGACCGCGATTGCGGCCGTGCTTGGAGTCATCGCGCCAAAAGGATACGCAGCATACGACGCAGCGGCTCGGCCGCGCCCCACAACAGCTGGTCGCCGACAGTGAACGCGTTGAGGTATTCGCTGCCGAGATTCATCTTGCGCAGCCGGCCGACCGGGATAGTCAGCGTGCCGGTGACCTTGGCAGGCGTCAGTTCGCGGATCGTCTGCTCGCGATCGTTGGGGATGACCTTCGACCAGGGGTTGGCCTCATCCAGGATCTGCTCGATCTCGTCGATCGGCACATCGCGCTTGAGTTTGATCGTCAAGCCCTGGCTATGGCAGCGCATAGCACCGATCCGCACGCAGGTGCCGTCAATCGGGATCGGATTGTCCATCCGGCCGAGGATCTTATTGGTTTCGGAGATCGCCTTCCATTCTTCCTTGCTCTGCCCGTTGTCGAGCGGCACGTCGATCCACGGGATCAGGCTGCCAGCCAGGGGCACGCCGAAGTTGTCGGTCGGATAGGCCTCGCTGCGCAGGGTTTCGGTGACCGCGCGATCGATATCCAGGATCGCCGACGCAGGGTTGGCCAGCAGATCGGCCACGCTGTCGCGCAACACGCCCATCTGGCTCAACAGCTCACGCATGTTCTTGGCGCCGGCACCGGACGCGGCCTGGTAGGTCATCGACGTGGCCCACTCGACCAGGTCGGCATTGAACAAGCCGCCCAGGCCCATCAGCATCAGGCTGACCGTGCAATTGCCGCCGATGAAATCCTTCTTGCCGTCGGCCAATGCCTGCTCGACCACCTTCAGGTTGACCGGATCGAGCACGATCACGGTGTCGTTGTTCATGCGCAACGCCGACGCCGCATCGATCCAATAGCCATCCCAGCCGGACTTGCGCAGCTCGGCGAATACCTGCTTGGTGTAGTCGCCACCCTGGCAGGTGACGATCGCGTCCATCTGCTTGAGTTCGTCGATGTTGGTGGCATCTTTGAGCGCCGGCACCGGCTTGCCGATATCCGGGCCCGGCTGACCGGCCTGCGAGGTGGTGAAGAACACCGGCTCATCGATCTCGGCGAAGTCGTTCTCTTCGCGCATACGGTCCATCAGGACCGAACCGACCATGCCGCGCCAACCTACAAAACCCACTCTTTTCATGTCACACACCCGACTCGACAGAACTCATACCGATCAACCTGGCCGACCGGCTTGCTCGTTTTAATTCACAATGCGGCGACAACCGCGTCGCCCATTCCTTCACAGTTCACCTCGGTCATGCCCTCGGACATGATGTCCGGCGTGCGCAGGCCCTGATCGAGCACCTGCTCGACGGCCTTCTCGATACGCTCGGCCATCGCCGACTCGCCGAGGCTGTAGCGCAGCATCATCGCCACCGACAGGATGGTCGCCAAGGGGTTGGCAACGCCCTTGCCGGCGATATCCGGCGCCGAGCCGTGGATCGGCTCGTACATGCCCTGCCCCTTTTCGTTGAGCGAGGCCGACGGCAGCATGCCGATTGAACCGGTCAGCATGGCCGCCGCGTCCGACAGGATGTCGCCGAACATATTGGTGGTGACCATGACGTCGAACTGCTTCGGCCATTTCACCAGCTGCATGGCGGCATTGTCGACATACATGTGCGACAGCTCGATCTCCGGGTATTCGTTCTTGACGACCCGCTCGGCCACTTCACGCCACAGCTCGGTGCATTCGAGTACGTTGGCCTTGTCGACCGAGCACAGCCGTTTGCCGCGCTTCATGGCGATGTCGCACGCCGAACGCACGATGCGTTCGATCTCGTGCTCGGCATACACCAGCGTGTTGAAGCCTTGGCGTTCGCCGTTTTCCAGCGTGCGGATGCCGCGCGGCTGGCCGAAATAGATACCACCGGTCAGCTCACGCACGATCATGATGTCCAGGCCGGCGACAATCTCGGCGCGCAGGCTCGAGGCATCGGCGAGCTGCGGATACAGGATCGCCGGACGCAGGTTCGAGAACAGCCCAAGTTCGGCGCGCAGGCCCAGCAGGCCCTTTTCCGGGCGCACCGAGATGTCCAGCGGCTCCCACTTCGGACCACCAACCGCGCCGAGCAGAATGGCGTCCGCCTCCCTGGCCATGTCCAGTGTGGCGCTGGGCAAGGGGGTCTCGGTGGCATCGTAGGCCGCGCCGCCGATCAGGCCCTCGTCGAGTTCGACGTCCAGCCCCTCGCCGACCAGCGCATCGAGTACCTTGACCGCCTCGGCCGTAATCTCGGGACCGATACCGTCACCCGGCAATACCAGAATTCTTTTGCTCATAACTTCCCACTCACTCGAGGTGCTGCAACCCGCGTCGAAACGCCGTCGCGCAGCACCAGACTCATCAATTTTTTTCGCACCACCGACAATCAGGCGAACAGCCAGGGCGCCTCGTCGCGCCGACGCACCTCGTAGGCCTTGATGTCGTCGACGTGCTGCAAGGTCAGGCCGATATCGTCCAGCCCGTTGATCAAACAATGCTTGCGGAACGGATCGACATCGAATCCGATCGCCTCGTCGCCGATGCCGTGCAGCTGCTGGTGTTCGAGATCGACGGTCAGCTGCAACGCCGTGCCGCCCATCGCCTGGTCGAACAAACGGTCGACCGTGTCCGGATGCAGATGGATCGGCAACAGGCCGTTCTTGAAGCTGTTGTTGAAGAAGATGTCCGCAAAGCTCGGCGCGATAATCACCTTGAAGCCGTAATCGGCCAGCGCCCAGGGCGCGTGCTCGCGTGACGAACCGCAACCGAAGTTCTCGCGCGCCAACAGGATGCTGGCGCCGGCGTAGCGCGGATCGTTGAGCACGAAGTCCGGATTGACCGGACGCGTGCTGTTGTCCATGCCCGGCTCGCCGTGGTCGAGATAGCGCCAGTCGTCGAACAAGTTCGGACCAAAACCGGTGCGCTTGATCGACTTAAGGAACTGCTTCGGGATGATCGCGTCCGTATCGACATTGGATCGGTCCAACGGACAGACCACACCGGTAAAGGTCTCAAACTTTTGCATGGCTACCTCGTGGCGTCGTCCATCGCTTCACCCGCATTGGTGATATCGCGACCGACACCTTTGACTGTTTCACACCCGGTCGCCATCGACAGCACGGCGAACACGACACATACCCACAGAACCCGTTTCATTCTTGCCCCTCCAGACCTTCGGCCGCAGCGGCGTCAAAGGTCTCTGATATCAACGAAATGCCCGGCAACCGCGGCGGCTGCCGCCATGGCCGGACTGACCAGATGTGTCCGCCCGCCCTGGCCTTGCCGGCCTTCGAAATTGCGGTTGGACGTGGACGCACAGCGCTCCCCCGGCTGCAAACGGTCGGCGTTCATCGCCAGACACATCGAGCATCCCGGCTCGCGCCATTCAAAGCCTGCCTCGATGAAGATCTTGTCCAGGCCTTCGCGCTCCGCCTGCGACTTCACCAGACCGGAACCGGGAACCACCAGCGCCTGCTTCACGTTATCAGCAACCTTGCGTCCTTTGGCTACGCCGGCCGCGGCGCGCAGGTCTTCAATTCGAGAATTGGTGCACGAACCGATAAAAACCTTGTCCACCGCGATCGCACTGATCGGCGTATCCGCCTCCAGTCCCATGTACTTGAGGGCGCGCCGCATGCCCTCGGCCCTGACCGGATCGCTCTCGTTGGCCGGATTCGGCACCTTGCCATCGACGCTCACCACCATCTCGGGCGAGGTGCCCCAGGTGACCTGCGGACGGATCTCGGCGGCCGGGATCACGACCACGTGGTCGAACTCGGCGCCGTCATCGCTGTGCAGCGTGTGCCAGTAGGCTACAGCCTGGTCCCAATGCTCGGCAGACGGGGCGAACGGCCGGTTGCGAACATACTCGATGGTCTTGTCGTCGACTGCGACGAAACCCGCACGCGCGCCGGCCTCGATCGCCATATTGCACACCGTCATCCGGCCTTCCATCGACAGGTCGCGGATCGCCTGCCCGCTGAACTCGATCGCGTAGCCGGTGCCACCGGCGGTGCCGATGCGGCCGATGATCGCCAGCACGATGTCCTTGGCGGTGACGCCGGCGGGCGCCTCGCCCTCGACGACGACCAGCATCGACTTCGACTTTTTCTGGATCAGGCATTGGGTAGCGAGCACGTGTTCGACCTCGGACGTGCCGATGCCGTGCGCCAGCGCGCCGAACGCGCCGTGCGTCGAGGTATGCGAATCGCCGCACACCACCGTCATACCCGGCAGGGTCGCGCCCTGCTCCGGGCCGATCACGTGCACGATACCCTGACGCTGGTCGTTCATGCCGAATTCGACGATGTTGAAGTCGGCGCAGTTCTGGTCGAGTGTCTCGACCTGCAGCCGCGATACCGGGTCTTCGATGCCCTTGCTGCGATCGGTGGTCGGGACGTTATGGTCGGCGGTCGCCAGGTTGGCCGAGGTGCGCCACAGCGGACGACCGGCCAGACGCAGCCCCTCAAACGCCTGCGGCGAGGTCACCTCGTGCACCAGGTGCCGGTCGATGTACAGCAACGCCGTACCGTCGGCCTCTTCGCGGACCACATGCGATTCCCACAACTTGTCGTAGAGCGTTTTCGGTTTCATGGCGACATTCCATTAACTGACGGGAATAACGATAGCGGCTAATATGAATAACACAAATTCATGTTTTTCATTGTTTGAATTCTTTTGAGGAATAATGGAAATCGCCGCACTGCAGGCCTTCGTCGAGGTCGCCGATCACCAGTCGTTCTCCGAGGCTGCCGAGGCCCTGTTCCTGACCCAGCCCGCGGTCAGCAAGCGCGTGGCCCAGCTGGAGAGTGAACTCAACACCAAGCTGTTCGACCGTATCGGGCGACGCGTATCGCTGACCGCGACCGGTAGCGCCCTGCTGCCACGGGCGCGCCGCCTGATCAACGACGCGCGTGAACTCAAGCGCCTGGTCAGCGATCTGTCCGGTGAGGTGCGCGGTCGGTTGACCATGGGCACCAGTCACCACATCGGGCTGCACCGCCTGCCGACGCCGCTCAAGCGTTTCACCGAGGCGTTCCCCGCGGTTGAACTGGACATCCGCTTCATGGATTCCGAGGCCGCCTGCCGCGCCGTCGAGACCGGCGACCTCGAGCTGGCAATCGTCACCCTGCCGCCGGAACGCCCGCCCAACCTGAACTTGGCGACGATCTGGGACGATCCCCTGGCCTTCATGGTGGCCCCGGATCACCCGCTGGCCGGCAGAACGAAGGTCTCGTTGACGGAGTTGCTCGAATACCCGGCGGTGCTGCCGGGTACGACGACCTATACGCGCGGCGTGCTGGAGCAAGCCGTGCGCAAGGCCGGTGTCGAACTGAAGGTGGGTATGGCGACCAACTACCTGGAAACGCTGCATATGCTGGTCGCCACCGGCCTGGGCTGGAGCCTTCTACCGGCGACCGTGCTCGACGACAAGGTGGTTCCACTGGAAATCGACGGTATGCGACTCACCCGCCAGCTCGGCGCGGTCACCCACCAGAAACGCAGCCTGTCGAACGCCGCCAGCGCGATGATCGAGGTGTGTAACGCTGCCCGTTGAATAGGCACCTGACTGACAACGAAAACCCGCCGGTCACGACCGGCAGAGGCTCGTCATTTGTCGGCGGTTTCCTCGGCCACCGGCGACGCGGTGCGGCCGGCGGTCCACGCGACGATGCGTTGCCGGGTGGTCTCCAGACCTGCCAATAGCGTCGGCACCAGCAGCAGCACCAGGAACGTCGCGAAGGCCAGACCGAACGAGATCGACACCGCCATCGGGATCAGGAACTGCGCCTGCAACGAGGTCTCGAACAACAGCGGCAGCAGGCCGGCGATCGTGGTCAGCGAGGTCAGCAGCACCGCCCGCAGGCGCTGGCAGGCCGCCTCGATGATGGCCTCCTTGATCTCCAGGCCCTTTTCGCGCAGGTGTTTGTAGAACACGACCAGGATGATCGAGTCGTTGACCACGATGCCCGACAGGGCGAACAGGCCGAACATCGACAGGATCGTCGGCGTGATATCCATCACGTAGTGACCGTACAGGGCACCCACGATGCCGAACGGGATGATCGCCATCACCACCAGCGGCCAGCCGTACGAGCCGAACACCCAGGCCAGCACGATGTAGATCATTGCCAGCGCGAACAAGGCGCCGCGCTGCATGTCGCCGGCCGTTTCCTGCTGGTCTTCGGCGCGGCCGGTGAACGCCCAGTGCAGATCGTAACGATGCGACAGCTGCGGCAGCAGCTCCTCGCGTAGCTGGCTGCGGACCTCGTTCGCATTGGCGATCTTCTTGTCGACGTCGGCATACACGGTCGCCGCCAGCTGGCCCTCGGCATGCCGCAGCGCCTTGAAGCCACGCCGTTCCTCCAGGTCGATCACCGATAACAGTGGCACCGTCTGGCCGTTGGACAGGAACACGCTGAAGTCGTCGAGCGCAGTCAGGCGGTAGCGCTCGGCATCGGGCAGCATCACCCGCACCTCGACCTCTTCGTCGCCCTCGTTATAGATCTGCGCGAGCTGGCCATCGAACGCGGCGCGCAACTGCCGCCCGACATCCTCGACGCTCAGGCCCAGCGACTCGCCGAAGGGATTGAGCTTGTAAACCAGCTGCTGCTGCCCGTAGGGCATGTCGTCCTCAACGCCCTGCACGCCCGGGATCGCGGCGATCGCATCCGACAGCTCGAGCGCCGCGGCCTTGGTGCGATCGGCATCGGGCCCGGTCAGGCGAATCTCCAGATCGCGCCCCGGATGGCCGCCCTGGCGGGAAGTGATGGTCAGGTACTCGAGCCCGGGCGGCTTGACCAGGCGGTTTTCCCAGGCCTTGATGAACTCTTCGTTGCGCACCTCGCGGTGGTCGGACGGGATCAACTCGACCGTGACCGAGGCGAACTGTTCGCCCTGCTGTTGTTGGCGCCCGTTGGAGAAGAAACCCAGGCCTTCGGCGACGTTGGCCAGCCTGACCAGGCCACCGCCGAGCTCTTTGTCCGTCTGGTATACGGCGGTTTCGACGTCCTTGATGAAATCGACGACGCGCTCCGGCGGCGTGCCGGCGACAAACGTCGCGCTGGCAACGACCACGTTGCCTTCGACATTGGGGAAGAAGCTGAAACCCATACCGCGCAGCACGCCAACCAACACGATGACAAAGGCCAGTGCGATCGCAACGATCGCGAAGCGGTTGTTGACCGCCCAGGTGACCATCGCGCGGAAATGGGTATCGCGGATGTGATTGAAGCGCGCGTCCCAGCGCGCGCGGAACGATCCGGGCTGTGCCGGCTTGATGCCCTTGAAGCTGTGGCGCAGGTGGCCTGGCAGAATCAGAAAACTCTCGACCAGCGAGGCGATGATCACGCACACGATCACGAACGGGATGTCGCCGAGAAACTTGCCGATGATGCCGGTGATCGCAAACAGTGGGATGAAGGCCGCGATGGTCGTTAGCGACGACGACATCACCGGCGCGAGCATCCGGCGCGCGCCACCTTCGGCGGCTTCGAGCGAACTCTCGCCGGTCTGGTAGTGGGTCAGCGCGTCTTCGCCGACCACGATGGCGTCGTCGACAATGATCCCGAGTGCCATGATCAGGGCGAACATCGAGATCATGTTGATGCTGCCACCGGCGACGTAGACGATCGCCAGCGTCGCCATGAACGACACCGGGATACCGACCGTGACCCAGAACGCGACCCGCCCGTTGAGAAATAGAAACAGAATGATAACGACCAGCACCAGCCCGCTGGCGCCGTTCTTCAGCAGCAGGTTGATGCGGTCCTTGATCAGCGTCCAGCTCTCATCGTAGGCGGTGATCTCGACCCCCGGCGGAAACCGCTTGGGCGCCTCGGCGAGCCACTCCTGCATGATGCGCGCGGACTCGAGCGAATCGGCGTTGGCCGAGCGCATCAGCTGCAGTTCGACCGCCGGTTCGCCCTGGTAGGTCATCTCGACCTGGTTCGGGCGTGCGCGCCGCTCGACCTCGGCGACATCGCCGATGCGAATCAACCGACCTTCGCGGTCGGCGACCAGGGCCAGTTCCTCGAAACCGGCCTCGCTGCGCCGTTGATTGAGGGTGCGGATCTCGCGCCCGACATCGTCGCGCCCCACCGTACCGGCCGGCAGATCGCGTGACTCCGCCGCCACCCGGTCGGCCACCTGCCGCAGCGACAGCTTGAGGTCTTCGAGCGTCGCCTGCGGAATCTGGATGGCCAGTTCGTCTTCGGGCAGGCCGGTGATGTTGACCTTGGCAATGCCGCGATCGAGCAGCTCGCGTTCGATGCGTCGCGCCAACGGACGCAGCTCGCGGATATCGGCCGGGCCGTGGATCAGCAGGCGCGCAATGGGCTCGTAACGCACCACGTGGCTGACCTCGGTCTCTTCGGCATCCGTGGGTATGTTGCGCACCCCATTTACCAGTTCTTCAACCCGATCGGTCGCCGCGCCCATATCGGTGCCTTCGGGAAACTCGAGCAGGATCGAACTGACGCCCTGGCTCGAGGTCGAGGTCATCTTGTCGAGACCGTCGGTAGAACGCAGCGCCTGTTCCAATGGGATGGTGATCGAGGTTTCGATGTCCTCGGCCGATGCCCCGGTCCACACGGTGCGTACCGAGACCACCTCGACCTCGAAGTTCGGAAAGAACTGCACATTGAGATTGGCGACGCCCCAGACGCCGATCATCAGCATCACGACCATCAGGAGATTGGCCGCCACCTTGTGTTGGGCAAAGATGCCGACGATGTCGCTGCGATGCTGAAACGGCATGTCAGCGCTCTTCGGCGACGCGCACCAACAAGCCATCGAGGGCGTTGGGCAGTTGCGTGGTCACGACAGTGGTTCCCGGTTCGAGCTGCGGGGCATAGATCAGGACGCGCGCCACCTTGCCTTGCCGGCGGGCCTCGCCGATGCGCTCGACTCGTTTCGGCCGCATGCGACTTTCGCTATCGATAACGTAGATGCGGTCGGTGCCGTACACGGCCTCGGGCGGCAGCGCGATCAGGTCATCGCGTGCCGGCAGGTTCAGCTCGACGCGCAAAAAACGCCCCTGGCTTATCTGCGTCGCGCCGCGCGTTACCGTAAACAGGCCGTCAACACCACCGGTACTGCTCGACGCCTCACCGGCCAGGCTGCGCAGCTTACCTTCAACGGCAATGCCGTCGATCGTGCCATGCACCGTCAGTGGCCGACCGGCATCGATCGCCGCGCGCACCTGCGGCAGGTGTCGGCTGGGAATCTGCGCACGGATAACCAACTCATCGGTGTCGTACAGCTGAATCAGCGGGTCGCCAACCCTGGCGCGTCGCCCGGGCGACACCTGTACCCGGGCTATCCGGCCGTTGAACGGCGATGCAATCGCGCTGCGTTCCAATTCGAGCTGCGCCTGATCGCGCAACGCCTCGGCGCGCGCTCGCGCCGCTTCGACTTCCGCCAGGCGCGCCTCGTGTTCGTCCACGGCCTGCTCACGCGCCGCCAACGTGATTGCTTGTTTCTCGGACGCCTGGCGCGCGGTGTCCAGTTGCGACTGCGCACCGACCTTCTTCGCGACCAGATCCTGCAGGCGTTTAACCTCACTGCGCGCCAGGCCGAGCAACCGGCGTTCACGCGGCAGCGATTCGAGATTGGCCTCCTGGCGACGCTTCTCCGAGACGATCCGCGCATCCGCCTGCTTGAGCTCGGCCTCACGCTGCGCCAGTTGCAGACGCGCGTCGCGGTCGTCGAGCCTGATCAGCACCTG
>MWSD01000178.1_pt1 | contig 21133 bp, 20 predicted proteins | sample 1021921 | NCBI WGS metagenome assembly MWSD01 (sample SAMN06338133, study PRJNA374545) | mollusc metagenome | biome: marine bay; material: sediment; isolation source: gill 40 cm from animal B | host: Kuphus polythalamius | place: Philippines: Mindanao | collected 2011-09-12 | reverse complement strand
CCCTTGCCTCACTCGAAATCGGGATTGCGCCATTCTGCGTTTGGCGCCAGATCCCCTTCGGGAACCGGCAGGTACGAGATGTAGTTGAGCACCATCTCAAGTTCGTCGTCCGAGATCCTCTTCAGCATCTCGGCCATCGCCGGGTCGACCTGACGCAGCCCGTCGCGAACCTGGAGGGCCTGGCGTTTCATATAGCTGTAATGCTGCCCTTGCAGACGCGGGTAATTGGCGGCGTTGTTACCTTCGCCTGCGGCCCCATGGCAGCCGATACAGTTGGCCTCGTACAGCTGCATACCCTGCGCGTACTGCGGACTGTCTTTACCCCAAGGTCCCTGGGCGTGGTGCGGATTCATCGGCAGGGTTGCGATATAGGCAACCACATCGACCAGATTCTGATATCCGCCAATCGTGCGCTCCTGCACGAACGGCCACATTGTCGGGTTGTCGCGACGACCACTGCGAATGTCCAGCAACTGCTTCATCAGCACATTGACGTGCTGGCCCGCGAGCTGCGGATAGTTGCCCTCCTTGTCGCCCCAGGCTTCCGGCAGATGGCAACGCGCGCAGATCTCGAACAGGTAGCGACCGTTGTTCGGGTCGGGCTGGAACTCCAACACCACCTCGACCGTTTCCGCGGCATACGCTACACCGGCGGCCAGCACGAGCAGCAGGCTGCAAAGGCATTCAAGAAATCTCGGCATCTTGGGAGTCATATCGAATAGGTGGTTATTGTTCGGAACCCCGCCAGGCACAGCCCCAAAAATTGTTACTCGGCGCTGCATCCCGGTTCCGGCAAGGATACTGCCTCGTTGCCGCCCTGGCACCCCCCAACGACGCCCGCCCTTGTCAGCCGGCGGATCATCGATTGCCCTGTCCCGCGGTTTAACGGGCACACGAGGCATACGGCAATCCCACAGCTCAAGGACTAACCCACGTTAATAATGGCTGGCACTGCGTCATGCAGGGCGGGCCCGCCCGATGACGACGTGGAATAACTTCGCGCGCAGTGTGTTCACTCATTGAGAGTCCACAACTCACGACTATTGCTCAACGTCATTTCAATTTAGGAGAAACCTGATGAACCTGTGTGCCTTGGAACCTGCAGCGGCGACCACGCCCGTTTCGCGGCGGTTGCTGCTCAGCCTTATGGCCGGGCTGTTGTTGCCCCTGCAAGCCCTTGCGATCCCCGTAACGGATCCCACCGGCGATTTCCTCGCCACGTACACCGGACCACAGAACGGTGACATGGATGTGTTGAATGCCGACGTCAGCTACAACCAGGCAAGCGACGCGTTCCGATTCTCCGCCACCCTCGATGGCGCCATCGGCACCACGGATGGCGCGCTCTACGTTTACGGATTGGATCGCGGCCAGGGCACCGAGCGTTTTCTTGACGGCGACCCGTCGATCGGTACCGGCGTCGTGTTCGACATGGTGGTCGTCATACGACCGGACACCACGGCCATCATCAACGACTTCATCAACAACCAGGTCACCCAGTTGTCAGCCGGCACGGTTCAGATCCTGAACGACAGTTTCATCAGCGTGGCGCTGGATGCCGACCTGTTTCCATCCACCGGTTTCGATACGAGCGACTACACCTGGAACCTGTGGCCGCGCCAAGGCCTCGGCAACAACGTGCAGATCTCCGACTTCGCTCCGGATGCGTCCAATGTCGGCGTTTCGCAGGTACCTGTACCTTCGACCCTGGCGTTGTTGGGTATCGCCGGTCTGGGGCTGCTGCGTCGCAGGCGTAACACCGCGGTAGATCTAGGCTCCCCGCGCCGGTTCGCTGCGGCGTAAATCGCCTAATCCGACCGCATAGACCTGGGCGACCTTCGGATCAACGCAAGGTCGCCCGAACAAGCGCACCCCCTGTCGCCGGTAGTCCCCGGTTACTGGGGGTGCGCGCGTACATGTCCAAGTAATTTCGTCGCGGCGCTGGAGTAAGTCCGACGTCGGCTTACGCACGCTTCGCAGCCTCGAACAAGTCTCCGCTTTCTGTCGCGGACGACCACACCCGCCCAACCACGACTGTGCAGAACTAAGTTCGGCCATCGGTTTCGCCGTCAGACGCTAAATCAGCCACCGAACTCGTGCACCGACACTTCTCACCGGCTCGCAACAGGCCCACCCGTAGCGCCACAGGATGCATTCGAAACCGGCTCATAGATTGCGACCTATGACTGGGCTTTGCTTTGTCGAATGGTTAGCCGCCCGCGGTGTTCTTACCATACCGCGGTGTCTTGCCACTGCCTGCACAGGAAGCGTACTGCGGCCGGCTGTACGCCGCGAAAGTTTTGTCATGAAACGACTACACCATGTTCTGCCGTTTTTGCGCTGGTTTCCGATGTCGGGAGCAGGCGTACGCGCAGATCTGCTCGCCGGTATAACCGTCGCGCTGATTCTCGTGCCGCAGAGCATGGCCTATGCGCAACTCGCAGGCCTGCCGGTTGTGTACGGCCTTTATGCCTCGTTCGTGCCGGTGATCGTCGCCTCGCTGTGGGGCTCGTGCAGCCAATTGCACACCGGCCCGGTGGCCATGCTGTCGCTGATGTCGGCGGCGGCATTGATCCCGTTCGCCAACCCGGGCAGCATCGATTTCATCCAGCTATCGATCATGCTCGCGCTGATGGTCGGGATACTTCGGCTGGGCCTTGGGCTGTTCAAGCTCGGTGCGGTCGTCAATCTGCTGTCCAGCCCGGTGATTGTCGGTTTCACCAATGCGGCGGCGTTGATTATCGGCCTGTCACAACTGAGCAAGATTATCGGCGTGCCCTTCCCTCGCTCCGACTTCTACCTGGCGGACCTGTGGGGAGTCGTTGGACAGATCGGCGCAACGCATTGGCCCACCTTGGCGTTCGCGGTCGGCGCCTACGCATTGATTGTGGGCAGCAAGCGTTTCGTGCCACGCCTGCCGGGCGTGCTGACGGCGGTACTGGCAACAACCATCGTCTCGGCTTTGATAGGCTTTGAGAAGAAGGCCGAGATATCGCTGGCGCAGATTCAGTCACCGTCGGAGGTGGCATCGATCGAGACTTATGCCACGTCGCTACAACGCATCGACGCCCTCACGCAACAGATATCCAGCATCAACCGTGAGATCGCCGGCCTGAAGAATGCAGGCGATTTGGACAGCGTCACCCGAGTCGCGGATGCCGGCGCGGCGATCCGCCCCCTCGAGTACGAACGCGCCGTGCTCAAGGCACAGAACAACAAGCAACAGATCAAGCTGCACCGCTTGCGTCTCGAACGCGTGGAAACCGTCGATGGCGTGAAGTTCTACCCCTACGGCGAGCTGCCGGACGGGCTCGAAGGCGACGGGCATGCCTGGCGTTTCACCGGTATTGCCGGTGACACCGTTACGCTGTCTTCCGGCGGCGCAGTCGTCGGCGAGATCCCGACCGGCCTGCCGACCTTCGCGATACCCGAGCTGCAATGGAGCGCGATCTTCGGCCTTTTGCCGGCCGCCATCGTGATGGCGTTGATCGGTTTCATGGAGGCCACCTCCATCTCAAAGGCTATCGCGACGACGACCGGTGAGCGCATCGATGCCAGCAAGGAACTGGTCGGCCAGGGCCTGGCCAACATCGCCGGCAGCTTCTTCGGCTCTTACGCCGTAAGCGGATCTTTTTCGCGCTCCGCGGTGGCGGCGAAGACCGGCGCCAAGACCGGACTGTTCGCCATCGTCAGTGCACTGGCCGTGGTGTTGGTACTCCTGTTCTTCACGCCCTACCTGTACGCGTTGCCACAGTCCGTACTGGCCGTGATCGTGATGATGGCGGTGTTCAGCCTGATCCGCGTCAAGCCGCTGGTACATGCATGGAAAGTCAATCGCACGGATTCGATCATCGGCTTCATCACCTTCTTCGCCACGCTGGCGATGGCACCGGCTATCGCCAACGGCATCCTGCTGGGGATCGCGCTCACTCTCGTGGTGTTCCTGATCAAGAGCATGAAGCCGCGCGCCGAGATCGTTGCACGCAAACCGGATGGCACACTGGGCGGTATCAAGGCGCACGGCCTGAAGCCGATCAGCCAGTTCGTGGTGCCGGTGCGGTTCGATGGGTCGCTGACCTTCTCCAACGTGGCTTACTTCGAAGATGCCGTGCTTGACGTCATCGCCAACTTTCCGCAGTGCAAGGCGATCGTGATCATCGGCAGCAGCATCAACGAGATCGACGCCTCCGGCGAAGAGAAGATCCGCGAAGTCGGCAAGCAACTGCGCGCAGCCGGCATCGAACTGCATTTCAGTGGCCTGAAACACCAGGTGCTATCGACTTTGGAACGCACCGGGCTGGTGGAAGAATGTGGCCGGGATCACTTCTTTCCGAACAAAGAGCTCGCGCTGCATAAGCTGCTGGAACGACACGACCAACAACCCGCGGCGGCGGCCTGACGGCCGGCGCAATAGAGCCAACGTCGCTATCACTGCCCGCTCAAACGTTTCGCTCGCCACTCCCTGTACTCGCGGGACTCAATGAACGGCACGAAGACATCCTCACCAGACATCGCCTCGGCGGTCATCTCGTACTCGAATGCGTCTTCGAGAACCCTTGCCGTCAACGTGGCATCTTCGAAACGCTTCGCTTCAATCTGCGCATTCAGCAAGGCCCAATAGGCATTTTCATAGACCGGTTCAATCATGATGGCGCGCTCCGCTGCCACAATAGCCTTGTCGTACTCGGCCATTCCCAGAAAACTGACCGACTTCACCACCAGCAGGCCCGCGTCTTCCACGCCCATCCTGGATGAGAGCTTGTCGATCGTCGCCAAGACCTTTCCGTACTGCCCAAGTTGAAAGTAGTAGTCGGTCAGAATATATGCCGCTTTGTCGTTGTCACTGGAATGGGCGGCAATATCCGCCAATAGTTTGCGGTACAGGCTCGCATCGCCGGACGCGTTCGCTGAGTTCACGGCAATAGCGACGAGAGGAATTGCCCTACGAAGTGTTTCGTCGAGCGACAAATAGCGCTCGACCGCACGAGCATAGCTCCCTTGGCCGAAATCGCTGACCATGGCATGAACGCTTTCAATAACATCAGCGCGACCATTGGCGAAATCGATCAAGGTGCCAAAAGCCGTTGGAGTCGGGGCCGTTGTCGCAATGAGATAGCGCAGCGAGTCCGAATAATTCTGGCCGGTAGAGTAGTCATACCAGTCGACGATCCTCACGCCGCCATTGGCACCCAGTGACAGCGCAAACTCCAGGTAGGCATCGCCAGCATCCCCCAAGCCCAGGCGAATCAATGCGGTTGGCGAGGACCCTCCGGCGCTTACCTTCAAGAGTTTTGCGTAGGCGTCAGAAGGCATTCTCGATACCAACTCAACGCCCAACCGCTCCCCCAGCCCATTGCGCACGCCTCTCACCACCTTCCTTTTCCATGCTGCGCAACGATTTGCTCCATGGCTGCGGTGAACGCATCCCCCGCGACATCAGCCATCGCGCTCGATACCGCAGATATCGACAACAACACGAAGACCAGGTAGCTGCGAAGAACGTTGAGATAGGCACTTCGCCTTGGGGCGGCCGGCGCGCCCCGATCCGCCTTTGGCAAGCTGGGCGGAAGCAACCACTGACGTTGACCCGACAACGCCACACGATCGCCTGAAGCTGCGGGTTCGAAGATTGAGCGCAAAACGTTCGCTACGCCCGCGCACCCGATGCACACACGTCGCCGCGCTATGGCAGCCATCTGCGGAAGATCAATTGAAGCAAGACCGATACTCATGCTGGGTTCCTTCCCGTCGCCTCCAGTCAGGAGACAAACCTCTATACTTTTTGAACGTTATCTACTCGGCTGCGCAAAGCGGTAGGTAGCACCACCTTGCGTAAACGCTTGTGAATGTATCACCAGAAAGGCAGCCGGTGGCCTACACGAAGCGAATGCCGGAATAAGATTCAGCGCAAAATCGTGACATTCCCATTGCGACCTTGCCTCAGCCATCACCTGTGCGCGTTGCTTGGCATGCTGAAGACGCAGGCATTCAAGCTGCGTCGGCAGCAGGATGAGATTCGAACTCAGGTGCGACACCAATGGTCTCTCGGCAATGTGTCGGAAAGCACAGCAGTACGATTGTCACGTGCTGCCAATCGCACCGTCAGCGCCCGACCGACATATGCCGATCAATCAGCTATCGCCGCTGCGATCTCAGCAATGTCGATCTTCTTCATCGTCAGCATGGCATCGAATGCGCGCTTCGCGCGCTCGCCACCTACGGCCATCGCTTCGGTCAGGATGCGGGGCGTGATCTGCCATGAAATACCCCATCGGTCTTTGCACCATCCGCACATACTTTCCTCGCCATCGTTGTTGACGATGGCCGACCAGTAGGCATCCGTTTCTTCCTGACTGTCCGTTGAGATCTGAAACGAAAAGGCTTCGCTGTGGGTAAAAGCCGTTCCGCCATTGATGCCGAGACAGGGCACCCCAGCCACTGCGAACTCGACGGTAAGCACATCACCGGCTTTTCCGGATGGGTAGTCGCTCGGCGCGAGACGAACGGCGGTGACCGAACTGTTGGGAAAGGTTTCGGCATAAAAGCGCGCTGCGTCTTCGGCGCCGGATTCGAACCAAAGGCAGATCGTATTCTTCGGAATATTCATAGCTAATCCTCAAACCCTTATCTTTCGCGGCGGCAGACAACTTTGCGGTACAGGCAACATTGATACTCGACCATGTCAGTCGTCGCTACCGAGTAAGCGAGTGAAACCGCCCCAGATCATGCGTTTACCATCGAATGGCATCTTCTCGGGATCCATACAATCGGACATCCGCTTGTCGGCCATGACCTTGCTCATCACGGCATCGCGATGTTCACGCGACTCGTAGAGCGCATAGCCGATTCCCACGATTTCGTCGCCCTCGAGCTGCACACCCTTCATGAAAGATGTGATCTCTCCTTCCGGCACATCGTCCGCGATGTATTCCTGGTACTCCAGCGCCCCAAACTCCATCCAGACGTCACGCGCTACCTCCGCCACTGCGCGGTACTCTGTGAGCTTGGATTTCGGGATAGGTACGATAAAAACGTCGATGTAACTCATCACTTTTCACCTCAAAAAAACCTGGGATAAACCCACGCCAAGTAGCTGGCGGCCTCAACCAGGCGCGATGCATCAGGGGCCCTGCTTCGGCCGGGATCATGTGCATATCCGCCCCGCGGTACGCCAATAGTCAGCCCGTATCTCGGCCCGCCTTTCGTCAGGTTCGGTTTCTCCATCAGGATCGCCGCGCCCGTCGATTCGATGCGCTGCCCCCAAGTAGAGTATCGTTTTGCGACACTTTCGCGCCTCGCGCCACCGCATAGCCAGAAAAAACCTCCAAACGCGCCATTCTGCTGTCACGACGATCGGGCACGAGGAAGTTCGACACGAAAGGGAGGAAATTTTTTCATTTCCGGACCTCTTCGTGAGATTCTTTGTGGATCAACGGACCGGCTGTTCGATTTATGGATACAACATTCACCATCGCAGACGAAGCGCCGCCGCTTTCCCGCTCACCGTGGCGCTTCGTGCTGCATTTCTATTTGAAGGCACGGATCGCGCTGATCGCGATCTTTGTGTTCGAGGCGGGACAAGCCGCCTGCACGATCCTGCTGCCATACGCGGTGAAAGAGATCATCGATGCAGTTACGCTGGCGAACGCCACCGGCGCCTCGGTGTTCGCGACCGCGCAGAACGCCCTGATCCTGTTCGGCCTGTTGAACCTCGGCATTGTGTTGTTCAGTCGCGCGAGCGGCGCCGTACTGGTGATGACGGGACCACGCTTGCGCGCCGACATCCGCAAATCGCTGTTCAGTTACCTGCAGCATCATTCGCATCGCTACTTCATCTCGCATTTCGCCGGCTCTCTGGCGAACCGCATCGCCGAGGTGTCGATGAGCAGCATGCATGCGCTGTGGGCGATCACCTTCGATTTTTACCCTCTGATCATCAAGTCGGCCGTGGCGTTGATTATCTTGTTTACGACCAGCTCCGAACTCGCGTTGGTTCTGACGATATGGCTGACCATCTACATATACGCGTCGTATGTCCTCGCGAAGCGCTGCCGCGTGTATGCCAAAGATTTCGCCGAGGCGCGATCGTTGGTTACCGGCAAGATCGTCGATTCGGTTTCGAACGTGATGAACGCCAAGATGTTCGCGCGACGCCGCTTCGAAGAGGACTACCTCACCGACTATTTGAATCACGAGGTGGACCACGCGCTGCGCACGTTCTGGTACATGGAGAAGCTGCGCTGGTTCCAGTTCAGTGCGGCCATGGTGTTGATGATCGCGATGGTCGGCTACGCACTGAAAATCTGGTCTGACGGCGACATGGACGTTGGCGACTTCTCGATGGTCGCCGGCCTGGCCATCATGCTGATCGAGGCGGCACGCGGACTCAGTCGGAGCTTTCTCGAGTTTTTCGAGTATATCGGCAACATCAGTGACGGGGTGGCCACATTCATTCAGCCGCACGAGATCGTCGACCAACCGGGGGCTGAAGCATTGCAGGTAACGCGGGGCGAAATCGCCTTTCGCGATGTGTCGTTCGCTTACAAGGAAGGCCTGCAGGTATTCGATCACTTAACGGTAACAATCGAACCCGGCCAGCAGGTGGGCCTTGTCGGGTTCTCCGGTTCGGGCAAATCGACCTTCGTCAATCTGATACTGCGCTTGTTCGAACCACAGTCGGGTGTGATCGCGATCGACAATCAGGACATCCTCGCCGTCACCCAGGACAGCCTGCGCGAGAACGTATCCATGATCCCGCAGGACCCCATGCTGTTTCACCGCTCACTGATGGAAAACATTCGCTACGGCCGACTCGAGGCCAGCGACGACGAGGTTATCGAGGCGGCGAAAAAGGCCCACGCGCACGACTTCATCCTGCAGACCGAACAGGGCTATGGCTCACTGGTCGGTGAACGCGGGGTCAAGCTTTCCGGCGGACAACGTCAGCGCATCGCCATCGCGCGCGCCATCCTCAAGAATGCACCGATCCTGATCCTGGACGAAGCGACCTCCTGGACTACCTGATGCAGGGAAAGACGGTGGTTGTCGTTGCCCATCGCCTTTCCACGATCTCGCACATGGACCGCATCCTGGTCTTCGATCAAGGCAAAGTGGTTGAGGACGGCAGCCATGCCGACCTTCTGCAGCACGGTGGGCATTATGCGCGTTTGTGGAACATGCAGGCCGGTGGCTTTTTACCGGAGACTATCGAGGCGTAAAGCGATACCCGTCAGTCGCTGACAAGCCTGCCCAGTGCGTCGTAGATCAATTCGTGCATGAACGAATTCTCGCCGCAGTGGACGAGTTCGTCGTTTACCTGAAAAGTAAGATAGGGCCGGACTTGCTCGCCGCCCGATTCGATATCGGCGATGCCGTCGATCACGCACGTAATGCTGAACGCCAGCGATGCAGTGAGATCTTTGATGTCGCTTTTTCCCAGCCCCGCTTCGACCAGCTTGACCTGGATGGTCTTAACCAACTCATCGACCAAGACAGCTTGCTGCTTATCGAACGCATCGGGATTGAGTTGCAAATCCATCGTCTGCCCCAGAGTGTGGAAGAAAGATGTGCTTACACGCACTTTGTGAAGGCAGGACGCAATCCCGGAAGCCACCAAATTCCTCGAGCATCCAGTGAACGCAGGAAAACGCGTTGCCCCCGTGCGTTACACCCAGGTTCACATAGCCGAAAGTACTTATGGCTTTTTGGGCGTCGTGTACTCGACTTCTTTCTGCCAGGGCTCCCAGATGGTCTCGTAACCGACAAACCCCTTGTCGTTGGGTTCTTTCTGCTTGGTGATCACAAAACGTGTGTGGCCATCTGGAACTCTTGGCTTTTCTTGCTTCTGTTCGCTCATCGTTTTCCTCTCGCTAATATTCAGATCGGTACGGTTGCGCCGCCGATCTCTGGCCCCTTGTCCACCTTGCCGCCAGCCTCGATTTCCTCACCGGTCGCATCACGAACCGTCAGGATTTCGAGTTTGAAAATCACTTCCCGGCCACAGAGGGGATTGTTCCCGTCGATGGTCAGGGTGTTTTCGTCTACCCGCGTAACCAGAAAACTCTTGGTTTGACCCCGGTCGTTTTCCATCAGGATGGCGGTGCCGACCTGTCGGTATTCGGCCGGCACGTTTTCTATATAGTCGGTAATCACCAGGGATTCATCGCGCGGCCCGTAGAGCTTATTGCAATCAATCGGCACTTCGATGATGTCGCCGACCGATTTTCCCTCCAACTCCGCCATAACCCGCGGAGCAAGAACCTCATTGGTACCGTGCACATAACCCAGCGGAAAGTCCACCGCAGTGAGAACTCCCCCTGTCTGCTCATCGATGACCTCGTAGGTAAGCTCGACAAACTTGTTGTTCTGTACAGTCTGTTTCATGGTCACTCAGAAGATCGACGCACCAAATATCTTTACCTGACCTTTTTCATAACCCAGCACCAGCCTGCCAAGCCACTCACCGGGCTTCTTGGTGCTGCGTACCCGGTACATCACGGTAACATGTTCGCCGCGACGTATGATGCCGAGAAAATCTTTGTCTTCCGACAGGTTTCTGGCCAGATCACTCTGCGAAAACTGCCTTCCCACTTCGATCTCATTAAGGCCCTGCATTAGGGAGTAAGCGAAGTTCTTGATGAACTTGCCGTACTGACCCGTGTTGGAGTATTCGACCAGTTCATCCCACCAGGGGTCGGCTATCGCCAGAATCTCCTGGTCGGTGTTATCGATGATATTCAACGCTCTCTATTCTCTACGTGCTCGCAGGCTCCATTCCGTAAGCCGACTACGCATCATCCTTGGCATCCACCAAGTGGTAGCACGGCGCCTTTTCCATCGTGTATTCGCCCGTTTGTGGATCGCGCCGGGAAACCGTCAACACATGCCAGTTTTCGTCGTCCACTTTCATATGGTCACCGCGATAATAATAACCCGGCCAGCGGGTTTCCTTGCGGAACAGCGTGTGATGAAAAACCGACTCGGCCGTCAGATGCCGGTGCTTCAGTTCCCAGGCCCGCAGCAACTCGTGGATGTTTTCAGCCGCGACCTTCTCCAGATCCTCTTCCAAGACCTTCATCTTCTTCAGACCGATGTTCAGCAGCTTCTCGTTGGTCATATAGCTGACGGTCACCCCACCAGCATATTCATCCATCAGCTTCTGCAGACGGTCCAGGCCCTGGCGCGGGTTGATGTAGTTGGGGTTAACCGACCCTGCCGTGATCTCGTTGCGGTAGATTCGGTAATGTTCCATCGGCTTGTAGACCTCCGCTTTGCGGCGGTTGATCTGCTCATCGGAAACTCTGATCCCAGCGGCCTTGCCTTCATCGATGTACTTGCAGGCAGCCTTGGCCGCAAGCCTTCCTTCGGTGAACGACCCTGAAGAGAAAGCATGTGGCGTGCCGCCGACTGCGTCACCCGCACCGAACAGCCCTTCAACCGTGGTCATGCGATTGTAGCCCCAGAAATATTCCGGAGGCGAGATATCTTCCGGGCCGGAGCACCAGGCACCACAACCGGTAGCGTGAGATCCCATTACATAGGGCTCCGAGGTCGTCAGCTCCGGATTCTCGTACTTCGGGTTAACATCCGTGGCGGCCCACAGCACGGCCTGACCCACAGTCATACCGAGGAAGTTGTGCCAGCCGATCTCCTCCAGGTGAGGATCTTGGAAGGAGTGCATCGTGACCATATGAATTGGCCCGCGACCGGCGTTGACCTCGCTGATGAACGCGTGATTGCGCAAGCAGGTGGGAATCGGGCGATGCGTACGGTGCGATGCCTCGACATCGAGATAGCGCTTTCCAACCATCTCTTCCAGTGCGGGGAACCACTTGGACTCGTACTCTTCGCCCATACCATTCTGGGTATAGGTCTTAAGATGCAGGAAGTAAGCACCAACCGGTCCGTAGCCGTCCTTGAAGCGGGCCAACACAATACGGTTTTCCATCTGTGTCATCTTGGCGCCGGCGCCGATCAACAGGCCATAGGCAGAACCTGAAGACCAGGGAGCGTACCAGACACGCCCGGCGCCTTCGCCGACCGAGCGCGGCTTGTAGATGTTCGAGGCGCCACCGGCCCCGACGATCACGGTCTTGGACTTGAAGACGTGGTAGTTGCCGGTGCGCACATTGAATCCCACGGCACCGGCGACACGGTTCGGCTTGCTTTCATCCATCAGAAGATGCGTGACACAAATCCGATTGAAGACCTTGTCGGCCGCCTTTTTCGCGGCCTCTGCCACGATTGGCTTGTACGACTCACCGTGGATCATGATCTGCCAGCGGCCTTCGCGCTGGTAGGCGCCCGTCTTCGGGTTGCGCATCAGCGGCAAGCCCCATTCCTCGAACTGGTGCACCGCAGAGTCGACATGGCGCGCCATGTCGAACAGCAGATCCTCGCGCACCATACCCATCAGGTCGATCCGCGCGTAGCGCACATGGTCTTCCGGGTTGTTCTCACCGAAACGGGTACCCATGTAACAGTTGATGGCGTACAGCCCTTGCGCCACCGCGCCGGAGCGGTCGATATTTGCCTTCTCGGCAATGACAATCTTCTTATCCTGACCCCAGTATCTGGCTTCAAAAGCCGCGCCGGTTCCGCCGAGCCCTGCGCCGGCAACCAGGATATCGATGTTGTCTTCTACAATCGTCTTATACGCCATCAGTAGCCCTCCACCCCTTTGATCATCTTCAGGCCATTGGATTCGAGGGTGTGGAGACCACCATCGTCAAAACGGATGTACTTCGGTTCGTTGTACAGCAACTGACTGTCCCGCTGTTCCTGAGTCGGCGCCGGCACATCTCGAAGCTGCGGAATATGCTTTCCCCAAGGTTTGGTCGTGATGGGCGCCAGTAGATCCATGTCTTTTTCGCCGTTGCGGAACTTGATTCTCCACGCAATGACGCCTTTTTCCTCATCGCGCTTCACACGCACCGAATGCCCCAACGGCGCAAAATCCGCATATCCTCTGACATCGATCGCCTGGTGCGGACACGCTTTAACGCACGAGTAACACTCCCAGCACATATTCGGCTCGATGTTGTATGCACGTCGTACAGTGGTATCGATGTGCATGATGTCTGACGGACAGATATCAACGCATTGCCCACAACCATCACAGCGGGTCATATACACGAAAGTCGGCATAGTCAGCTCCTCTTGGTATCTCGATTCAATGCATCGACATCAATAATGATTCGGCGCTTCACGCTTGATTCCCAGTCCCATGTCCGGCGGGTTCTTACCCATATATTCCGGGATGTCGGGGTACTTGGCCTGAACCGCAGGATCGGTCAGATCGTAATCTTGGGGCAGATTCTCAAGCGAGCCATCGGCTTTGATCACGCGCTTCTGAAAAGCCGCTGCCGGCTTAAAGAACATGTGTGCAAATTTCGACCACAGTACCGTGCTGAACAGAGTCGTACTGGCGATGACGAAGAGCACGAAGAAGAACAGGCTCCACGCGCCTGCTGAGGTCGCCTGCAAAATCGACCAGATCAGCCCAAACGTAGCCATTGCGAGGAGAGAAACGATAAACAGATCGGCGCGTGCGAGGCGATACCAGGGGTAACCTTCGGCGAATACATCAACGCGGATGAAGAACCAGAACCAATATCCACCAAAGCACAACATCAGGGCGCCAAGATGCCATAGGAACGACAGCAGTGCCGGCGCCTGATCTGCCGGCGTCGGGTAGGAAAAAATCAGCACGGCACTGGTAGCGACGAAAACGATGAACCCATACATCGTGAACAAATGAGATATCCGCCGCTTCGGGTTCTTGAACTCCGAGGATGTCAGCACTTCATTGGCGACCGTCTGCACAGCCAATGATGCCTTTTCCCCACTACTCACTGTTCGCTTGGCGTTCTTCTGTGCCGCTTTGGCATTCTCGAAAAAGTATTTCGCACTGCCTTTGTGAATCATGTCGAGCACGGTACCCCCGATGACCAATAGCACCATCAGGATGACGTAGCCCTGCATAACGGCAGCGGGAATGAGCGATGAGATTTCAGCAAACGGATTACTCGTAAACATCTCTGCTGTATTCCTCTGACTGTTGGGTTGTCTTGTTGGGTTGCTGTGAGAATATGAACCATTCTCATTTGGGTTGATACTCACTGTTTTTTCGGGCCGCATAAACTCGTTTGATGCTCAAGCTCTTAGGCTGCTTGGCCGGCTGGTCATGGCTTAGCCGATCGACACGACGCATGCGCCGCCGACCCTTGACGAATGCCTCGTCATAAATAATAATCATTCGCATTCTCATCAAAGAAGGCAAGATTGTGGCGTGCCGTGAATCTTCACCTCTGCGATCCGATTTAACGCACACCGAAATGCGTAGGCTGATTGCTGCCATCCCCAGAGAACCCCGGCATCTGTCATTCCTGGTCGATGCCGAAACCACCGCAGCCGCTTTTTGCCAAACCTTACTAGGCGAAGAAGCAGGCAACACGCCCTGCACCCCGCAGCGCGCTACCGAACTCGGACAAACAGTGCTGCAGTTGCTTGAACGGCTGTTCTTCGTGATCGGCGAGGAATCCGGAAAGCACAAGAACATCAACGCACTGGCACTGTCCGTGGGTTTGTGGATCGCCAAACGACAAGGTGAGATTCGCGAGATCGGACTGGTTGTCAACGGACTCGCCATGACCGCCAACGGCGCGCGTGACCGCCGTGAACTCGAAGCCTTGTACGAAATCAGCTTACACATTGTTCATGCCGCAGACCCTTTTCTGAAGGCAGACCTGAACAAACACGAGAGGCACCGGCCATGGCGCCTGCTTTGCCTTAACCATTGCATCATCGCGACCCGTACCGGCGACGGCGAACTGGCCAAGGCCTCGTACGATTTTCTGGTCGCTCATCTACCCGAAGAAGCAGGAGAGTTCTTCGAAATGGGGATGCGCAAAGTTGCCGGCGGCCAGTACTCGGCGCACTGCCGAAAGATCATGCGTGCGTACTACGAGACCCATGCAGACAGCGCGCGACGAAATCCAAGTGCTGTTATGCACTGAGCCCGGCCCGCGCGCAGCAGACGATAAAATCCTACGACGCTCAACTGGATGGTTTCGACTGGTTACGGCATATGCCCGGGCTCACCTTGCCGCCAATAGGCCATGCTGTGTTGCTGCTTCTTATGCAGGCCGAACCGCTCTTGCAAAACGGTCCGCAACGTACGGGCGGTGGCAAACTCCCCAGCAAACCAGGCATAAGGCACGCTGTCCGTGGTGCAATGACTGATCCCGTCGACCACGTCGTCGGCGAAGGTCGCCGGGTTCAGTGCCCTCACCTGCAGGCCTGACGGCGGCAAATAATCCTCGAGCACCTGCTGCGACGGCGCGGCGGCGAACAGGCAGCCAGTCACACGGCCTTGCGATGCCTCTATAAGCCTCGCCAAGGCCGGCAGGCCTGTCAGATCCGCGGCAAGGATGACGTTTTCCGTCTTAGGCAGATCGGTATCGCCGCCGGGGCCCATCACGCCTACCTCCTGATCGTCGCCCTCCAGAGCTGCCCAGTCGGAAATCAGGCCACCGGCATGGTGCGCAACATCGATGTCGATCTCGCGTTCCTGCAAACGGATATGGCGGATCGTCACAAACCTGGCGTGTAATTTATCGTCTCCCTCCGGCCAGGCAATACCGCCATTCTCGCTGATCACGGGCCAAACGGGCTTGCGGCCGCGTTCGGCGGGCATCATCACCTTGATATGTATGCCGCCACTGGTCAGCGCCTCGACGTCAACGCCAGCAAGCGTCACGCGGATGAACCCTGGAAGCAAGCGTCACGCGGATGAACCCTGGAAAGATCTCTTGGCGCCGCACGGCACGCAGGATGCGAAAGTTCGACGGCAGCTCACCGACCCCAATACCACCCGACCAACGCATCGACTGCGCCGCTCGCAGATCAATTTCACCGACGTGTTCGACGATTTCGTCGCGGATAAAGATCATGAAGTTGTCCGTCGGCGTCTCGATGCGGATATCGACCGCCGTCGCATGCCCCAGCATCTCCACTTTGCAGCCCATGGCCTCCATCAGCAAACAGTCCGGCTTGATCCGACGGCAAGTGATGCCGTGCTCTGCGAAGTGGGCCTCGCAGCTGTCCAGGATCGCGTGAGCCCGACGGGTCCTCAACGTTCCGATCGAAACCACCGCCTTGCCATCGTGTTCCGCCGCCGAAGTTTCATCCGGTGAGCGAAACCATAGACCGAGGATAGTCAGCGGCACCAGTGCAAGCACAAGCGAGATGACAAACGCCGGCACATAGCCCTGGCTGTCGATAAGTGCACCGGAAATCGGGCTGGTGAGCATTGCCAACAATGTGAACAGCGCCACCTGAACTGAGAAATCGAAGCCGGGGGATTGCAGACGTGCCTTGTCCATGGCGCCGCGCAACAATACCGTGTCCGTGATTGCCACCGCGGCCCAGGTGATCACGATCGCATAGCGAACGGCCTCGGGCAGATGCGCTGCAACGAAATACACCACGACCAGAACCGCCAAATTAACCAGCCCGACAACGAAAAGCGCCCGAACCCGTGGCAGCTTGCGCATAAGTGGGCCAATCAACAGCGCCGCCCCACCCGCCGCGCTCATGGCAATCAGGCCAAACCAGAGTGCGATCTCGTCCTTCGTCATACCCTCGTCCACCATCATCAGCCGAATCGGCAACGAGACGAACACCAAGGGAAGACGCACGGTGGCCAACAAAGCCAACCAGCGGCGAATGCCCGGTTGAGCGAAAAAGTGCAAGACAGTGCGATAGCTGATCGGTGGCGCATCGCGCGGGCGCCGTGGCTCTTCGACCAACACCAGCAGCAATAGCGGCAGAGCAAACAGGGCGGCCTGCGCGAACAAGACTGCCGTCCAGCCGATTTCGTCATAGAGGTGCAGGAATCCGAAAGCGCCAACCACGGCGCCAAAATAGATGCCGAAGCTCTGAAAAGTGGCACCGATGGCCCGCTCACTCGAGCGCATCAGCGAAATCGATAGCGCGTCGACGGCAACGTCCTGCGTGCTCACTGCAGCTACCGCGACGAACAGCACGACAAACAGCGGGACGACGGGACCGGACGGATCCATGAACGCCAACACGGATAGCGCCGCGACATGGATCGTGGAAAGCACGACGATCCACGACTTGTATCGATAGCGCCCAGGCTTGAACCGATCGATCAACGGCGCCCACACAAACTTGAAAATGTAAGGAATGCCGACCAACTGGACCAGACCGATAACCGTGGCGGAATGCCCCGCCTCGCGCATGATGATCGGCAAGGTCATAAATACGAAGATCGCCGGAACGAACTGCACCGCATACAGTGCCCCGACAACGGAAAGAACCTGCCAACGCATAGGACTTCGTTTACTCCTCGAAAGACCCAACAGGGATACGGCAATAAGCGGAGGCGCTTCTGATCGAATCGCCCCCACTGAAGCGTTAGCTCAGAAGGTTGCTTCCAGGCCCATACCCAACTCGCGGGGATCGCCGAGGGAGGAGTTGTCCGATCTGAACTGCCAGACTTGATAGGTTTCGTCGGTAAGGTTGCGCACGAATGCGAAGGCCTTCACTGAACCGAAATCGTACTCTGCCTTGAGATCGACGAGCGTCACGCCATCGATCTCAAACTCCGCCGTATTGGCATCGTCGCTGTAGTAACTGCTGTTGTGCCGCACGCCCAAATCGAGCGTCAACCGTTCGGTGGGGCGGACGGCGACACCAAGCCCGGCGGTGAACCGTGGCGCGCGTTGGAACTCCTTACCAAGCACTGGATCATTGGGCAGCACCGTTTCGGTAATCTCGGTCTTCAGGTATCCCAGAGATCCTCGTATCTGCACAGCGGGGTTCACCTTCCAGATTCCTTCGACCTCCAAGCCATAGCTTTCGGCAGCCGGTGCGTTGGAAAACTCGGTGGTTTCGGCTGTCCCGCCGCCAGGGAGATTGACCAGAGTGATCAGCGGGCGCTGGGCATTCTTGAAATCGGTATAGAACAGATTGCCCGACAGGATCACGTCGCCGTCTGCCAGACTGGCGCGCGTGAACAGTTCGTAAGACCAAAGAGTTTCGGCGTCAAACTCGTCGATGTCGCCTGTGGTAAAGGATAGTGTCGTGCCGCCGGGGTTGAAGCCCTTGCGCACTGACGCACCGACGACCAAGTCATCGTTCACGTCGTAGGCAAGCTCAGCCTTGGGCAGAAAATCGTCGAAGGTCTCATCGTAGTCGAGGGCGACCGGGCCCAATGTTCCCGAGCGATCTTGCGAGTCGCTCTGCCAACGTCCGCCGGCAGTCAGATGCAACCGCGGTGTGACATCCCAGGTTACTTCACCAAACACGCCAAGACTGCGCTGATTGTCGGTGAAATCGCCGAAACCGAGAAATGCAGACAGGTCGCTGGATTCGTCTTGGTCGGCTATGAAATAGGAAACCCCCAGCAGCCCACGCACTTCTCCTCCCGGCGGATCGATGCGCAACACGCTTTCAAAAGAGTATTCATCGGCCTCGACCAATGCCGTGCCGAAACCAGGTACCGCAAAGCGTTCACTGCGCGAATCGGCATAGGTACCGGTGAAACCGACTTCGGCCGTGTCGTTCAACGCATATGTGGCGTTCAGCGCGAAGGAATTCACGTCGGTGTCCCAATGGGCACCGTTCTGTACCAATTGCACACGATCGTCGTAAGGCTCATCCGCCGTTTCGCCTTGCGGATTGGTCGCATTCAGGTAGGTGTAAGTCAGCAGCAACTCAAGATCCGGCACATCGCTCGGGGTGTAGAGCAACTTGGCGCGCGCAGTCGCGTAGTTGTCGTCTTCACGGTTGGCACCGACGAACACATCGGGTGTCGTGTAGTTCATCCAACTCTCGTGGTTGCGCACGTCGACGGCGATACGGGCAGCCAGTTGGTCGTCGACCAGCGGGCCCGACAAAGCGACAGATGCCTGGCGTGTGTCGTCGCTGCCGACGATTACTCGTCCGGCGCCTTCGGTTACGAAGGTGGGATCTTTGGTTTCGACGAAAATGGCCCCGGCGATGGCATTGCGCCCCTGGGTTGTCGTCTGTGGACCACGGAAGACTTCGATTTGCTCGACATCCCATATCGAGGAGAGGCCGTAGATGAATTCGTTGTAGTTCAGCGCACGACCGTCAAGCATCAGCGTTGCGCGAGGCCGGGTACCACCGAGGAACGCGTTTGCCCCCACCAATACTCCGGTCGTGTCCTGCCCCCTGATCGCCACGCCGGTATCACCCGAGCCGCGTTGCAGGTTGGGCACTAGGTCCAGCACCTGTTCGATCCGATCCGCGCCGGCCAGTTCCGAAAGGCGCTGGTCATCGAACACCACCACACTGGAAGCGGTTTCCTGTTGCGACCGCTCGACGCGCTCGCCCGAAACCGTGATCGCGTCGAGCGTTATCGCGTTCAACGCGCCAGCTTCGGCAGCCGCAGCGTCCTGGGCGACCGCGACATATGGCCCAGAAACCGCCACCCCACCCAGCAACACGGGAACTATCAACCTTAGGCACAGCCCTTGCGCAGTCATATCTCGGCCTCGCTCGCATTTTTTATTGAGAATGATTATTATTAACGAATCGAGTGCCGAGCCGCTATCGCTGGGCGTGTGCGAAACCGAGAAATACCTGCGCGAAACGCAACTTTCGCCGCCCGCTCTTCGGTGGCGCGCCGCAGGCACCCGCAACCGTGCTGGATGTTTCGAAATGTCGCAAAGTCAGATGTACATCGATGGTGAATTGACGGCCGACAACGTCATCCGCGCGGCAGCGGAAAGGTCTATGCAGATTGCACTTGCTACAGAACCGACCGCCGACACCAGCATTGAGACTCCCTTTGGGTCGGGTCAAATGCTGATACAAGAGGTCCAACCGGGCTTGCGCTACGAATCGCATGCCATGAGTTGCCACAGTGATATGGAATTCGAGTGCAGCGTACCTCCTCAGGTGAGTTGCGCCATTACACTCGAAGGAAACCTTGACGGCATCAATATTGAAGGCTTCGGGCGAGTGGAGTATCCGCTCAAGCAGGCGACCCTGATCGGCTTCGGTGAGCATTCTCGCTGGACTCGTCGGATGCGAGCGGATCAATACTTCAAGTCGTTTTGCGTTACCTTGCAACCCGCGTTCTTCGAACGCTTCGCGGATAATTTCGGTGACGCACAGCTTTCGACACTGGCCGCTTTCGGCCAAGACCTGCACGTTGAAGCACTGCCGTTATCGCAGAGACTCATCACGCTCGGCCATTGCGCATTCGATCATTCGTACAGTGGAGGACTCGCCACTCTCTACCAGGAGAGCAACACCTTGCGGTTCGTGCTCGAAGTCGCCCAGCTTATGAGCGAAGAAAGAAGGCTGGTGCAGAAGATCGGGCGCAGCCACTTCGATCGCCTGATGCATGCGCGTTCGATACTCGACAGTTCACTACTCGCGCCACCAAAAACACTCGATCTGGCTCGCCAGGTGGGAACGAACGTCACGACCCTGCAAACACACTTCAAGCTCGCCTTGGGCACCACAATATTCGGTTACGTGAAGTCTCGGCGCCTGGAAACGGGACGCATACTGTTGACCGAGCATCGACTTGGCGTGGCAGAGGCAGCCTACCGCGTCGGATTCACCAGTCCGTCGGCCTTCAGCGCGGCCTACCGACGACACTTTGGCCGCCCACCATCATCCGACGTAATCGCGTGAAGCGATCTACGTAGCACTTGCGCCTGTGAAATATGCGAGTCTACGTTTCCTGCTGGAGACTATCGGATACTGAGAATGTTCAGGTGCAGGGCGGCCTGTGATTTTGCCGCGACAGTTTACGCAAGCTTCTGGCTCTTTCCGAAACTCAACGCATCAGTTTACTCAGATACTCGATCGCCCCCCTTTAGCCACTGTGCCAAGATAGGGTGCGACTCGAGCTGGGTCGCAGTGTGGATACCCCACAACTTAAGCAAAGTTGGAGTGGCGGGGTTTAGGTCGCACATGATTGCGCCGACCGGTTCGACGCCCTCAACTGAAAGGTGTCCCTCTAGACTCTTTCAATCGGGTCTGACCCTGTCGAACCGCAGACGAGCCAATACATCGCACAGGTACTTGTTCAGTGAAACATCGTGAACACCACAAGACACACCGT
>MWSD01000074.1_pt1 | contig 21241 bp, 20 predicted proteins | sample 1021921 | NCBI WGS metagenome assembly MWSD01 (sample SAMN06338133, study PRJNA374545) | mollusc metagenome | biome: marine bay; material: sediment; isolation source: gill 40 cm from animal B | host: Kuphus polythalamius | place: Philippines: Mindanao | collected 2011-09-12 | reverse complement strand
TCCAAGAACGCCGCGTCGTTCGATGCCGCCGACGATATCTTCGGCCGCATGGCGGAATCCTACGATCTGCTATGCGACCTGTTCAGCCTGTACGCCCATCGTTACTGGAAATCATCACTCGCCAAGGTGATCGCCGCCACACCCGGCGAAAACCTTCTCGACGTGGCAGCGGGTACGGGCGACATCGGACTCCGCGTCGCCAAACTGCTCGACGCTTCCGCCGACACAAGGCCCAACAAGCACATCGTGCTCGGTGATCTGTGTAGCAAGATGCTCGCAGTGGCCGAGCGCAAAGCCCTGCGCAACGGCGTTGAGTGCGAGTATCGCGAGCTCAATGCCCACGACCTCGACGGCATCGACAACGAATCGGTCGACATCCTGTCGATCTCTTTCGCGATGAAGATCTGCAACCGCGACGATGTACTCGCCGCCGCCCATCGCGTTCTCAAACCCGGCGGCCGATTCTTCTGTCTCGAAGCCGCCCGCATACCCAACCGTCTGGTACACAGCGCCTACCTGGCGTACATGCGCCTGTGCGTGCCGCTCATTGCGCTCTGGGTCACGAAGGGAGATCGCAGCGCCTACGACTACCTGCTACGAGGGGTGCACGACTTCCCCAACCAGACGCAGTTTGCGCGCGAGATCGAAAACGCCGGTTTTCGCGACGTAACGTTCGACAATCTCACCTTCGGCATCGTCGCATTACACAGCGCAAGCAAGTAGCCTGGTCAATCGATCTCAATCGTCTGGCATCCAGCAACCATCGGCTTGACCTCGCCAATGACGCAGGCCGACGCATAGCCCAGCTCGTGTAACGCGGCAACGCAGTCGTCGGCCTTGTCTGCCGGCACACCCGCGAGCAGACCGCCGGCGGTTTGCGGATCGAACAGCAAAGGGTATTTCGGATTGCGCGAGGCTTGCTCGACATCCGCGACTGCCCTGCGCAGCCGGATATTCTGTGGCTGCAGCGAAGAAAAGATCCCGGCCGCAACCGTTTCTGCCGCGCCGTCCAACACCGGCAGGCGATCGATATGCAGTCGCGCTGCCACGTTGGACGCGGTCAGCATCTCGACCAGGTGACCGGCAACGCCGAAGCCGGTCACGTCGGTGCAGGCGGTGACGGCGTAGCGCCGCAGACATTGTGCTGCCGCCTGGTTTGACAGTAGCATGTTGTCAATCGCCGTCTGAATCCAGCGACCCTTGGCGCGCCCTCGCATATCGGCCGCCAACAGGGTGCCGGTACCAACTGGTTTGGTCAGTATCAGGGCGTTTCCCGGCTGCAGCCCACCCTTGCGCAATACCGCATCGGGATCGACCAGGCCGTTGACCGCCAAGCCGAATGCCAGCTCGCTGCCCTCGCCCGAATGGCCGCCGGCCAGCACCGCCCCGGTATGTGCCAGCATCTCGAGCGTACCGGCGAGCAGGTTGGCCAAGGTATCTTCCACCACCGCCTCCGCCGCGTAGGGCACGGTCGCGATCGCCAATACCGAGTGCGGCTCGGCCCCCATCGCGAACACATCCCCCAAGGCATGGTTGGTCGCGATCTGGCCGAACACGAAGGCGTCGTCGATGAACGCGCGAAAATAGTCGACGCTCTGCACCAACGCCTTGCCCTCGGGCACGCGGAACACGACTGCATCGTCCGGGGCATCCAGGCCGATCTCGACCGCAGTGGTCGGCTGTGGCGGAAGCTGTTCGATCACCCGCGCCAGGGTGTCGCTGCCGACCTTGGCCCCACAACCGCCGCAACGCATCGCTGCGGCCGATAACGTTTCGATGGCCTGCTGATCGGCGACGCCGCCCAACTTCACAGAGACATCCAATGCAGGCATGGCCGGCAGTTCGGTGAACCGCTGCATGAAGCGACGGTCGATGCGATCCTTGAGCGTCCACAACCACTTGCCTTCGAGTGACCAGCGACCGCGCGACGCGACGGCGTAGCGGTCTCCGGTACTGATCAAGCCGAGGAAGTCGCGTTGCGGGTGATACACCTTCAGCGGATCGCCTGCGATGTAGCGTCGCAGGTTCTCCGTCAGCACCGGGCCCTGGCGTACCGCGAACACGCCTGATTTAGGCCGCGGATCGATCATCGCCGCGATATCGCCGGCGGCAAAGACCTCGGGATGACTGAGCGACTGCAGATGCGAATTCAGCCGGATGAATCCATGTTCATCGGTTGCCAAGCCGGCCTCACCGGGCCAGGCGGCCGCCGCCGCGTCGGTGACCCACATCACGGCATCGGCCGGATACTCGGTGCCGCTGTCGTCCGCCAGACAGGTGTCGCTGACCCGGCTGACACGCCGTCCCGTGTACACACCGACGCCGCGCTGCTCGAGCACTCGCCGGAAGCGTCGCCGCACCCCGGCGCTGTGGGTATCGAGCACCTCGTCGGCCGCAGTGATCAACATGAACTGCAGCCGGCCCGGGTCGTCGCCTTGACGTTCGAGCAAGCGCGTCAATCGATATTGCGTCGCCAGCGCCAGTTCGACGCCGCCGGCACCGCCGCCAACGATGGCGATACGAAACGGCCCATCGCTCGTCGCCACCCTCTCCTGCAATCGCGTCCAGGCCGCAAGCCAGCGGTCGATCGGCTTGACCGGCAGGGTGTGGTCTTGCGCACCTTCGACACCGATCGTCTGCGGCCGCGAACCGATATTGATCGACAGCACGTCGTAGCGAATGCCCTGCCGATCACCGGCAAACACCAGCTTGCGTTCGAGGTCGAGGCGATCGACCGTCGCATGAATCAAGCGCGCACCGGCAAACCTGGCCAACAGTGCGAGATCGATGTGGCAATCGTCGTAGTCGTAGTGTCCGGCGATATAGCCGGGCAGCATGCCCGAGTAGGGGGTATGGATATCGCGCGTAATCAAGGTGAGGCGAATGCCCGGCATCGGTTGCATGCCGAAGCGCCTCAAGACCGCGACGTGCGCATGACCTCCGCCAACCAACACAAGGTCGTGAACGATGGGTGTTGCGGGAGACTGCATGGCGTTTACTGTGATCGTGGCATTAAACGTGATGGTCGGACATCAGGCAGGCAGTCGCTGTACGGCAACGGTGCCGCGACATGTGCACCAGCGCGCGCACGCCGGTAAGCAAATTTTACAGCACGACAGCCATCTCGGGCGACGGCCGGCCTATATGGTAACCCTGGGCAAAATCGACACCGAATGCCTCGAGCAGGATCAAGGTATCGAGATCTTCGACAAACTCGGCCACCGTCACCTTGCCCAGCCCCTTCGCCACATCGGTCAACGCCTTGACGAACAGCTGGTCTTCTTCACTGCTCTTGAGGTTCTGAATGAAGGCGCCATCGATCTTGACGATGTCGACCGGCAATTGCTTCAGGTAGGCAAACGATGAGAAACCGCTGCCGAAATCATCGAGCGCGAAACGGCAGCCCAATGCCTTGATCTCGCGCATGAACGAAATCGCATCCTGCACATTGGCCACCGCTGCGGTTTCGGTGATCTCGACGATCAGGTTGGATGGATCGATGCGGCTTTCCTGAAGCTGTCGCTGGAACCAGACCAGCAGCGAAGGATCATCGAGCACGCGGCCCGACAGGTTGACCGCCAGCGACAGCTTGGTGTTCTCGGTGATGCGGTCGATGGCTTTGCGGATCACCCAACGGTCGATCTCGTGGATCTGGCCGGACTGCTCGGCGACCGGAATGAAGTTGTCGGGGAAGACCAGATCGCCCTTGGTGTCGCGCATGCGCACCAGCGTTTCATAGCGCGTGACCCGATGTTCACGAATATCGTAGATCGGCTGGTAATGCAGTTCGAATGCATCCTCGATCAGAGCTTGGTTGATACGTTCACGCCACTTCGCCCGCGACGCCAGCAACTCCTTGGCGAGCTCATCGGGCGAGTACATATGCCAGCGACCGCCGCCGGCTTCCTTGGCCTGGTACATCGCCATGTCGGCGTTGGCCAGCAGATCGTTCAGGTTCTTGCCGTGATCGGGAAACAAGGTGATACCGATACTGCAGCTCACTTTGTGCATCCGGCCGCTGGACGAAAAATCGAGCAGCTTCATCTCATGCTGCAGCTTGTTCGCCATGTAGATCGCTTCTTCGGCGCCGCTTTCCGGCAGCACCAGGGCGAATTCATCGCCGCCGAGGCGGGCCAGGATGTCGGAGTGGCGTACCGTATCGCGCAGGGCGCTCGACACCAGCAACAACAAGGCATCACCGGCCTGGTGGCCACTCAGGTCGTTGACGAACTTGAACTGGTCGAGGTCGAGAAACAGCAAGGCGCCGGTGCGCTGATAACGCACACCGAGCGCCAGGATGCGATCGAAGATCTCCTGGAACCGCCGACGGTTGAACAGGTTGGTCAGCGGATCGTGATCCGCCAGCCACACGAGGTTCTGCTCGGCCTCGGTACGCGCCTCGAGCGCGGTTTCCAGATCGTCGGCAAGATGCTGCACCGAGTCCACCACCACATCGATCTCGTCGGCGACGATGTTGCCGCTGCGCACCGGCAAGGCATCGCGCAACGCCTCGAACTTGCTTCGTCCGAGTGCAGGCAATGCGGTAACCAGCTGGCGGATGCGGTTCATCGGCTTCCACAGGAACAGCATCAGGATCGCGCCGGTCGCGATCAGACCAAACACACCGGCAATCACGATGATGCGATTGGCCTGATCGAGTTGCGCCAAGTCGTTGCTGATCGGACTGACCACCAGAAACGCCGTGCCCTCGCCGGCCGCCCGGTCATGGCCGAGCAGACAGGCAAACCACTGGTTGCGGAGCTGGACAAACACCGTCTCGTCGGTCAGTTCGTCGAAGGTATAACGTTGCTCGAGCAACTGCAGCACATCGTAGGTGATGGCCGGGTGCGACAGCGCCGGCACCGCGACCTGCCAGCGTGCAAGATAACGCTGCCGGTTCTGCCCGGCAGATTCGGCCTGCCTTGGCTGCTGTACCAGCACGGCGACCTCGGAACCCGACAGTCGCTGAAAGTGCAGGATGCCGTCGGCGATCGAACGGCTCAACACCAACACACCGCCACGCAATGCGCCTTCGAGTTGCGGTACGGCAAGCGTCAGCACGCAATTTTGTGTGCAATCGATACGCCCAGCCGGTGCGTCGGTTTCGGCGGCCTGCCGGGCGAGCCGCGCATGTCCTTCGCGATCATAGTTGCTCGCCCAGGCATAACGCAGCCGCGTGCTGCTATCGAAGAAAGACAGCGAAGTGATGCCCCACTCCAGACCCAACAAGGCGCTATGGCGGTCGAGAACGGCACGCAAACGCTCGTCTTCGCTGGCCGCCTGCGAATGATCGCCGAGCAGTGGAATAAAGCTGGCGAAGCTGGTCAGCAGATCATAGTCACGCTGCAGCAATCCGGAGATGGTTCGCTGCTGCTGATGCAGCAGGTCACGCTTCTGCTGAAAGAACTGTTCGTTCGACTGACGGTAAGCGACGTAGATGATCAGCGAATTGACGACGATGAGCACCACGCTGACCACGATGCCCACTTTCCACTTCAGGCTGACAAAACGTGGCGTCTTCTGCGGACGCTCCTCGCGTTGTTCGTCCATCAGCGATCCCGTTCAAAAGCGATACGAGGCGAGGAACGAAAACATCTCCCAATCGCGGTCTCGGGCCAGCGGGTCGGGATTCTCTCTGGTCGATAATGTCCAGGTACCGTCACTCCATTGATACTCGGCACGCAGCATGAAGCTGGGTGTGACATCCCAGCGCAATCCAACCATCCAATCCTTTTGAAAGAAGTTGGACGGCGGCAACAAGCCTCCGGAAAGTGCTGACTGTTCGCGGCCACGGTGATCGTCCTTTGCACTGTATCCTTCACTGTAGCGGACCACCCACTCCAGATCATCACGTATCAGATAGCTCCCTTGCAGATAGTACCCCTGGACGGTACTGTCTTTGAGATCCAGCGGTGGACCGAAATTATCGAAATCCACCGGCTCTTCCATGTACTCGGCCGTCAGGCTCCAGCGCTCGGCGTTGTATTGAGCGGAAACCACCCAATACAGGAAATCCAGATCACCCGACCCGATCGGATCGAATCGGTCACGATCGAACTCCATCTTGCTCTTGGCGGCGCTCACACCGAACCGCCAGCTGCCGCTGGCCGACTCGAACATCGCACTGGCCAGGTAAGAGGCGCCGCGCGGTTCCAGTTCTCCCCCGAAGTCGGTGCCCAGGTAGGAGATCTCGACGTTCTTGTCGACCGACCCCTGGCCCACACCGACGTTTACGTGCAACTGCCCGAGGTCGGTATGCCACTTGCCGTACAGATGCACACTGTCCGACGACAGGAACAAGTTACGCACCGCGTCGAAATAGACCTGCTGCGGTAAAAAGATGCTCGGCCGCGTAAACGCCACATCGCGGGTCTCATTGTACAGGCCGAGGGTGTTCTTGACCCGACCGACCAACACGCCGTACGAGTGGTCTTCGGTATTCTCGAAATTCCAGTCGATCAACGCATAGTCAACCGTTGGCGAACCATCATACATGTCACCGGCACGACGCGACAGCAATTGGCCGGACAGCAGCAGCGACGGCGTGACCTTGTACGATGCATTGATCCCTATCTCGGTGAATTCGAAACTGCCGTCCTCGCTGTCGCCGAAGAAACTGTTGTCGCTGGTATCGACGTAGCCTTGCGTAATGAAACCGTGTACCTGGATGTCGTCCTTGGCCGTACTGCCTTCCGCCCACGCCGCGGGCACGCCGGCCAACACCGAGGCGATGGTGAGCCCGAGCACAACCCTAGCGAACAGAAAGTTTGTGTACCGTTTCATCGATCATCTCGCTCGACAGGTACCCGACGGCACCCGGCGTTGTGGCAATCCTGTATAACATCTCTTGCTCATTGGCGACCGTTTCCGGCGCCTGTCCGGTACCCGTGTACACCTGGCGATCCCAAACCCGCCGGAGCTGTCGTGGATACAGACTCAGGGTGTGTTTGGCGAACGTCCGGTGAACATTATGATTATCGGGCAGCACAAAAACGCGTACCTCGGTACCGTTTGGCCATTGTGCGAGCTGGTGACTGAACACCAGGCGCGCGGTATTCAGCGATACGGCATCCAAACCAACAGACGAATTGGCGATGGCGACGGGTTCAGCGACCACGCAGGATGAACAGCCTATCGTCAGGAACAGGCCGAGGATGGCAGGCAGTCGGGCGTTGGTTGAAGGTGTAAACACGATGACTGCGCGGTGGCCGTCAGGCCGTCAGCTCGACCGGCACACCCGTGTGCCTGTTGGTAACCGTCGCGCGCCCACGCTTGTCGCTCCCCTCTCGCCAGACTTGTTAACGAAATCCCTCAGAAATATTAGGACAAAGCGTCAAAACAGCAACCAAAGCGGCTGCGGGCGCTCATTGCGAGCGCCGGGGGATCGCGTACGGCAGAGGTCTATTGGCCGATCGGTTTGTGCTGGGCAGTCTCGCGACGGACTTCGTCGAAGATACTGACGAGATCGCTGTGCCAACGACCCAATTGGATCTGCATTTCCTGACCGGGGAAGTAAGGCGCCAGCGCCTCCGGGTTCATGATTGCCAGCAGTGTTTCATCTTTTTCGGCGATCACCGCCATCTTCAACGGCAGGTACGACACGATTTCCGGGTATTTCTCAGTGAGGTGTCGCACCTCATCGGCCTTACCGAAAAACACGACGCGATAGAAGTCCGACTTGTAGCCGAAATCTTTCATACCGCCGTCGCACAGTTGCAGATGCGCGATCGTGTAGCCGTGTTCCTCGATACTCTCTTTGAGGTATTCAAGAACGATCTCGGCACGTAGCGGCATCCGACCCATCAGCATATTGTCCGCCTGCGCCATCGCAGGAATGAGCAATGCGCCAAGCAATAAGCAAACGAAACCCAGGCGACGGATCATAGGGTCACCTCGTCGACGATCTCAGTGAATGTCTCTTCCATGCGGTCCCACAGGCCGACCAGTTCATCGTTATTGAACCAGCGCGAGACGACACGCAGATTCGGCACCACGAGCAGAACGCTGCCGTCCTTGCGCTCCAGAATGCTGATTCGACACGGCAACACGGTGCCGAGCCGCGGCTCTATCTTCAACATGCCGTACATCACATTGAAGTTGCAGAAGCGCACGCCAACCTGGCGCGTGTTCATGCTGAACTCATCGACCAGGCCCTGCTCGATGTAGCGGTCGGGGAAGATACGGAAGTTGGCACCGGTCAATGCAGCCTTGACGTTGTTCACGGTGGTATCGAAGTCGTACGGCGACTCGTAGACATGGGTCGGACGTTCATCTTCGTCGAGCGCCTCAACCTGACGTTCCTGTTCTTCGAACGAGCGCACATAGGCGACCAGGTCGTTGATCTCGGATTCCTGCAATCGATCATGGCCGAACGACGGCATGCCGGAGAGCCGGCGACCATTGATGATCACCTGCTTGATCATCTGATCCGACGCCGAAGCCAGGAATCCGCTGTTGGAGATAGAGGCAGGCATGACGAGGAACGTGCGCTCGCGCGACAGCGTCACACCGGTACCCTCGCCTTCACCGCTGCCGTCTTCGCCATGACATTTCACGCAGTGCTCGGTGTAGAGCTTTTCGCCATTGGCTGCGTCACCGACGACCGGTTCGTCGGTGAAGGTGCGCGCCACCGTGCCGGAGCTGTCACGCAGGAATTTCACGATCGCATCGACCTGTGCGTCGCTCATCTTCTGAAAGGCCGGCATCACGCGGCCGGGGCGACCCAGACGGATGGTTTTGCGCAGGTACAGGTCGGAAACATCGGAGAGCTTGGCATTCATCAGCGGCAGACCGATACCACCCTGGCCTTCCATCTGATGACAGGCGCTGCAATGTTCTTCGTACAACGCTTGGCCGTTGGGCGCGGCCAGCAGCAACGTGGGGCTGCCGATCCCCGACAACAGGGCGCCCGCAAGGACCAGGTAACGTCGCAAACTCATCCTTCAAACCCGCAAGTCAGCATTTATTGCATCGCAATATTAGCGGCTACTGATAGAAAAGTTTAGACCTAATAGCTTGAGACGGGTCAGAAAGCGCCGATTTGGCGCCCGCCATCACGATACGTCGGCCAGATCGCCGCGCTCCTGCAGCCAGGCCTTGCGGTCGGAGGCGCGCTTCTTGGCGAGCAGCATGTCCATGATCTGATTGGTGTCGTCACCCGACTCCACGATCAACTGGACCAAACGACGCGTGTCCGGATGAATGGTGGTCTCGCGCAGCTGCGCCGGGTCCATCTCGCCCAGCCCCTTGAAACGCGACACGCTGATCTTGCCTTTGACCTTTTCGGCGGCGATGCGATCGAGCACGCCCTGGCGCTCGTGGTCGTCGAGCGCGTAGAACTTCTGCTTGCCGACATCGATGCGGAACAGCGGCGGCATCGCAACGTACACGTGCCCTTCTTGAACGAGCTTTTTGAAGTGACGCACGAACAGTGCGCACAGCAGGGTCGCGATATGCGCACCGTCGGAATCGGCATCGGCCAGGATGCAGACCTTGCCGAAACGCAGTTTGGAAAGATCATCGCTGCCCGGCTCGACACCGATCGCCACCGAGATGTCGTGCACCTCCTGCGACGCCAATACCTCGGCTGAGTCGACCTCCCAGGTATTCAGGATCTTGCCGCGCAACGGCATGATCGCCTGGAAGTTGCGATCGCGCGCCTGCTTGGCCGAGCCGCCGGCCGAATCACCCTCGACCAGGAACAGTTCAGTGCGCGATGCGTCGTCCGACAGGCAGTCCGCCAGCTTGCCCGGCAACGCGGGCCCCTGGGTGACCTTCTTGCGCACCACCTTGCGACCGGCGCGCTGACGCGCCTGGGCGGCGTTGATCGCCATGTCCGCAATCCGCTCGCCGATCTCGGTATGCTGGTTGAGCCACAGGCCAAACGCATCCTTGACCACCCCGGTAACGAACGGCGCGCATTCACGCGACGACAACCGCTCCTTGGTCTGACCGGAGAACTGCGGATCGACCAGCTTCACCGAGAGCACGTAGCTGACGTTGGCCCATACATCGTCGGGGGCGAGCTTCACGCCGCGCGGCAGCAGGTTGCGAAACTCGCAGAACTCGCGCACCGCCTCGGTCAGCCCGGTGCGCAAGCCGTTGACGTGTGTGCCGCCCTGCGCTGTCGGAATCAGGTTGACGTAACTCTCGGCGACACCTTCGCCGCCTTCCGGCAGCCAGGCAAGCGCCCAATCGGCGGCCTCATCGTTGCCGCTGCTGCTGCCGACGAAGGCCTCTTCAGGCAGCATCGGCAAACCACTGAGCGCATCACACAGATAGTCTTTAAGTCCGTCTTCGTAACACCATTCGTCGGCCTCGGCCTCGCCTTCCTGCTGAAAACGGATCAGCAAGCCGGGGCACAGCACCGCCTTGGCGCGCAGCAGGTGGCGCAACTGGCGCACACTGAATTTGGGTGAGTCGAAATACTTCGGATTGGGCCAGAAGTGTATGCGTGTGCCGGTATTGTTCTTACCGACCTTGCCGACCTCTTCGAGGTCCGACTTTTTATCGCCGTCGGCGAACGCGATGTTGTACTCCTTGCCGTCGCGCTTGACCCACACTTCGAGGTGCTTCGACAGTGCGTTGACGACGGACACGCCGACCCCGTGCAGACCGCCCGAGAACTGGTAGTTCTTGTTCGAGAACTTGCCGCCTGCATGCAGCTTGGTCAGGATGACCTCGACCCCGGGAATACCTTGTTGCGGATGGATGTCGACCGGCATGCCGCGACCGTCGTCGCTGACCTCGATCGAGCCGTCTTTGTAGAGTGTTACCTCGATCTTCTTCGCGTGACCGGCAATCGCCTCATCCACGCTGTTGTCGATCACTTCCTGCGCCAGATGGTTGGGGCGTGTGGTGTCGGTATACATACCGGGACGCTTGCGTACCGGCTCAAGTCCGCTCAATACCTCGATGGCCGAGGCGTCATAGGCGCTCATCGTTCTAGGGATACCCGTGGGCGTGGATTACTGGGACATGAAATATTCGCGGCGGAACTCGCCGGTCAGGTAATCGCGAATCTCACCTGCCGTGCGTGTTCCGCGGATACCGCAGAAATAGTCTTTCATCAGTTCGAAGCGGTAGTTGCCGTTGCGGTTGGCGTTGACGAACTGCCAACGCGGCCGCTTGGACTTGGTGACCGGCGGATCGCGCTGCGGATTGGCGTAGGCGTAGACCTTGTTCTCACCGGTCGCACAGCGAAAGCCTTCGAAGGTTCCGCTTTCCGAACCGGACTGGCTACGGATCCACAACCAGACACGGATCACATCGTCGTTCTCGTTGACATCGATCCGCGATTTGTCGATGAACAGGGTGAAGCCTTCCGGCAGCTGGTCGAGCTTTATCTGGCTCAGATTGTCCGGCTGTGGCACCGCCAGCACTTCCGTCTCATTCTCGATCCACGGGATGTCCTGGCTGTCGTCGTATTCGAACTCGCCTTTGCTGACTTCGTCGCGGTATTCGTAATAAGGATCGATGATGAGATCCTTCGCCGCGGCGTTCATAGGCATTAAACAGGTGAAGCCGGCGACGGTAATAACGGCGGCCAGCCATCGAAATCCGAGTGTATTTGTCATGGCGGCGATTTTACCGCGCGAAGGCGCCTTCTTGCATCCGTCGGGTTTACGCCGGACGCTCCGTTGCGTTAGCTTAGTCACATTGACAGGAAACGGCATGAGCAAGAAGAAAACCGAACCGGCATCGTTCGAAGAATCGCTCGCAGAGCTCGAAGCCCTGGTCGAAAAAATGGAGGGCGGCGAGATGACGCTCGACGAGTCGCTCGGCGCGTTTGAGCGCGGAATAGCGCTGACAAAACATTGCCAGCAGGCGCTGCAGGCGGCCGAGCAGAAGGTCGAGATCCTCACTGCCAATACACCCGACGCGCCCACCGAGCCGTTCGACAATGACGCTTGATCCGGCTTTCCAGGTCTTTCTCGGCGATTGCCGGGTGCGTGTGGAGCGCGCACTGGATAGCTGGCTGCCCCCCGATTCGACACAGCCCACCAAGCTGCACAGCGCGATGCGCTACGCGACACTCGGTGACGGCAAGCGGGTGCGCCCGGTGCTGGTGTATGCCGCGGGCCAGGCGTTCGGCGCGCAGCCCGAATGCCTCGACGGCGCGGCCTGCGCGGTCGAACTGATCCACGCCTATTCGCTGGTGCACGACGACCTGCCGGCAATGGATGACGACGACCTGCGGCGCGGCCGGGCCACCTGCCACAAGGCCTTCGACGAGGCGACCGCAATCCTGACCGGCGACGCACTGCAGACCCTGGCGTTCAGGGTGTTGTGCAACGACGACAGCCTGTGCGTCGATCATCACGACCGGCTGCGCATGCTGGCCGAACTGTCTCATGCCAGCGGTTCGCGCGGCATGGCCGGTGGCCAGGCGCTCGACATGGAGGCGACCGGCAAGGAGATCGATCTGGCCCAGCTGGAAGCGCTGCACATCCACAAAACGGGCGCCTTGATCGTTGCCAGCGTACGCCTCGGCGCCTATGCGGCCGGTGCCTCGCACGACGACCGGCTTGCCGGCCTCGAACATTTCGCCCGCTGCATCGGCCTGGCGTTCCAGGTGCATGACGACGTGCTGGATATCGAGGGCGAGACCTCTGTCCTGGGCAAAACCCGCGGCAAAGACGCCGCGACAGACAAAGCCACCTACCCGGCGTTGATCGGCCTCGACGGCGCACGCGACATGGCGGCCCGGCTGATCGACGAAGCGCTCGACAACATCGCCGGGTTCGACGAAACGGCCGATCCGCTGCGCCAGTTGGCGCGCTACATCATCGGCCGCAAGCGCTAGCGGACGTCAGCAGGGGCCTGCCCCCGATCCACTAATCCGCCCCCAAAACATAGCGATAGCGTCTTTTCCATTAGCGGGCGATAATACGCGGCTCCGCCACACCTTTTGCGGTGTTTTGTTGTGACGCCGGCGGCAGATATAATTCTGAGAAAATCACTCAACTATTGAGGTGGGACCGGGTCCCGCGAACTCGACATGACCGTAGCCAATCCGAAACCGACAATCGGTGCCGAGATCGAAGATGTGCAGAGCAGCGCGGATACCCGCCGTATTGCCATCAACAAGGTCGGCATCAAAGACATTCGCCATCCGGTACGCGTGAAAGACCGCACCGAAGGTGAACAGCACACGGTCGCCACGTTCAGCATGTATGTGTTTCTGCCGCACAATTTCAAAGGCACACACATGTCGCGCTTCGTCCAGATCCTCAATAGTCACGAGCGCGAGATCTCGGTCGAATCGTTCAAGGAGATGCTCAGCGAGATGGTCGATCGCCTCGAGTCCGAGCGCGGCCATATCGAGATGACCTTCCCCTTCTTCGTCAACAAGAAGGCACCGATCTCCGGTGTACAGAGCCTGCTCGACTACGAAGTGACCCTGATCGGCGAGATCCGCAACGGCAAGCCCGAGATGTACATCCGGGTGATCGTACCGACGACCAGCCTGTGCCCGTGCTCCAAATCCATTTCCGATCGCGGCGCACACAACCAGCGTTCACACGTCACGCTGACGGTACGCACCTGCGATTTCGTCTGGATCGAAGAACTGATCGACCTGGTCGAGAAAGAGGCCTCGTGTGAACTGTACGGCCTGCTGAAGCGCCCGGATGAGAAGTATGTGACCGAACGTGCCTACGACAATCCGAAGTTCGTCGAAGACACGGTGCGCGACGTGGCCGCCCGCCTGAACGCCGACGACCGCATCTGCGCGTACACCGTCGAGGCGGAAAACTTCGAGTCGATCCACAATCACTCTGCCTACGCCCTGATCGAGCGCGACAAGCAAGCGGAACAAAAAGCCGCCGAGTAAATCGCCGCTCAGTACTTGGTGCGCAGGATCAGCAGATTCTCGCGCTGATCGATGTCGAAGCGTTTGAGTACATTCATACCCAGCAACACATTGCGTGGGCTATCGCCGCTGATCACGACGGCGCGCACATTGTCGAAACGCACACCGTTGACCGATAGCGAACGCAACGTCACCTCGTGACCCTCCGCGAAGCCGGACGCGGTAGACACGCCGATACGCCGACCGTCGACCCGGTGCTGCAACCCCAGGCGCTCGGCCTGCGGCTCACTCATCGCGATGCTGGTGGCGCCGGTATCGACCAGAAAGTTCACCGGCTGACCATTGATCAAACCGTCGACGAAGTAGCCTTCTCGCGGGTCTTTCAGAATACGGATCTCACGCCGCTCGCGCTTCTGGTAGTTCGCACTGATGCGAGAACCCAGCTTCAGTTCCTGGCGTTCGCCATCGATCTCAACCACCGCCTTGGCCGGCGAGGCACTGATCAGACGCACCCCGGCAGGCCCGGTCTGACCCGCTGCCAGCACCTTACGCTTGCCATCGATGTCCAGCATCGCCTTGTCGGGGAACAGAGCCAAAACCTGAACCGAAGGGCCGGCCAAGGCCGAACCCGCCAGCAACGCGACGGCGGCTAGTGCCAACAGGTGAAGCCGCACCGTCATAGCCACAACGCCAACAGTTGCAGGCAGGCAGCCGCGAAGACCCCCGCCACCAGATCGTCGAGCATGATACCCAGCCCACCGCCGACCTGACGGTCGAGCCAGCCGATCGGCCAGGGCTTCCAGATATCGAACAGCCGAAAAAACACGAAACCCAGCACGATCCACAACCAGCCGGCCGGCGCGGCAAACATCGTCACCAGGTAACCGGCGATCTCGTCCCACACGATGCCGGGGTGATCGTGTACGCCCAGGTCGCGGGTGGTCTTGTCACACAACCAGATGCCGACGCCGATCACCACGGCCAACACCGCGCCGTAGGTAACCAGCGACAGATGCGACAGCGGCAGATAGAACGCCACGGCCAGAATCGTACCCATGGTGCCCGGCGCCTTGGGCGTGCAGCCCGCACCCAGGCCGAACGCCAGCATATGCACCGGGTTTCCCGGGGTCGGTTTCGGCAGCGTTTCAGGATCGGAAATGGTCGAACCCATCGGGGGTCTCCAAGCTTTCGTGGCCATCCGGGTAGACCAGCACAATGCCTTGTTCATCGACCAGCACGCCGATTTCTTGTATCGCGTGCCCGGCCTTGCGGCAGTCCGCCAGCAGATCGGCGACCTTGGCTTCGGCGACACTGAACAGCAGTTCGTAATCATCCCCCCCGGCCAGGGGATGGCGCCAGTCGCCATTATCGCAGGCTTGGCGAACAGCATCCGACAGCGGCAGTCGCGCCAGGTCAATGCGCGCACCCACCCCGCTCGCCGCGCAGATGTGTCGCAGATCGCCGATCAGGCCGTCGGAGATGTCGATTGCCGCACTCGCCCGGCCTGCCAATAACCGCCCCAGCGTCACGCGCGGCGCGGGCCTGTCGAGTTGCTGCTGCAGCGCGGGATCAGGGGCGCTACCGCCCGATTGAAGCTGCGCGAGGGCCAGCGAGGCGTCGCCCAGCGTACCGCTGACCAGCAGGCAATCGCCGGGGCGCGCACCCGCACGCCGCAGCGCACTGCCGGGCGCGACAAAACCGTGAACCTGCACGGTAATACTCAGCGGCCCGCGAGTGGTGTCGCCGCCGACCAGGTCGACGTCGTATTCAGCAGCGAGCCGACTGAATCCGCGCATGAAGGCGGCCAGCCAACCGGTGTCGGCATTCGGCAGGGTCAGCGCCAGGGTCACCCAGGCAGGTTCGGCACCCATCGCGGCCAGATCGCTGAGGTTGACCGCCAGCGCCTTGTGGCCGAGCGCCTGGGGATCGGCGCCGGCAACGAAATGCCGACCTTCGACCAGGGTATCCATGCTGACGGCGAGTTCCTTGCCGATTGGTACCCGCAGCAGCGCGCAGATCACGTGCCGGCGTGGCGTCGGCGAAGAATTGTCGGATCAGGTCGAACTCGGATTCGGCCAAGCCCGGCTGTCAGCGCCGCGACGCTGCCTCCATCGGGCGCAGCGAGCGGGCTGCCTTGTCGAGCACACCGTTGACGTAGCGATGGCCTTTTTCGGCACCGAAGGTCTTGGCCAGTTCCACCGCCTCGTTGATCACCACGCGATAAGGAATCTCGGGGTGTTCGAGCAGTTCATAGGCACCCAGGCGCAGAATCGCCCGCTCTACCGGATCGACTGCTTCGAGTGAGCGGTCGACACACGGCGCCAGCGCCGCGTCCAACTCGGCCAGGCGGGTCGGCACCGAGCGCACCAGTTCGGCAAAATAATCGGTGTCGAACTTCTTGGCGTCCTGTTCGATCATGAAATGGTTGATGATGGCGGAGATGTCCTGGCCGGCCATCTGCCATTGGTACAACGCCTGGATGGCCAGGCTGCGTGCGCGGCTGCGCTGCCGGCTCACTTCCCGCTACCCCTTACAGTTCGCGCAGCAGGTTGACCATCTCGATGGCCGATGCCGCTGCCTCACCGCCTTTATTGCCGGCCTTGGTACCGGCGCGCTCGATGGCCTGCTCGATCGTGTCGACCGTGAGCACACCGAACGCGATCGGCACACCGTGCTTGAGCGTGACCTGCGCCATGCCCTTCACGCATTCGCCGGCAACGTACTCGAAGTGCGGCGTGCCGCCGCGGATGACTGCGCCGAGGGCGACGATGGCATCAAACTCGCCCTTCGCCGCGATCTTTTCCAGCACCAGGGGCATCTCGAAGGCACCGGGCAGACGCACCACGGTGATATCTTCCTCGGCTGTACCGTGGCGCTTGAGGGTGTCGATCGCGCCGGCTTCCAGGCTGTCGACCACAAAGCTGTTCCAGCGCGCGACTACCACGCAAAAACGCGCATTGGTGACGGTCAGGCCGCCCTCGATCGTCTTGATACTCATGCAGATTTCCTCTTCGACGCCTGTCGCGCCGAGCTACTCGGTACTAACAAACTCGACCACTTCCAACTCGAAGCCGGCCAAGGCATGCAGGTGTTTGGGCGCGCTCATCACGCGCATCTTGCGCACCCCCAGATCGACCAGGATCTGTGCGCCGACGCCGATCGTACGCAGATCATCGTCGTCGCCTTTTCTGCGATCCGGGATCTGATCGTCCACACCGTGCCATTTGTAATCCTGGATACGATGAACGATATCGCGCGCCGTATCGTAATTGCGCAGCACCACGATAACGCCTTCGCCCTCTTCCGACACCTGGTCCATGACCCGGCGCAGCGGCCAGCCGCAGTCGCGGGTGCTCTCGAACAGATCGCACAGGCTGTTCTGTACGTGCACGCGCACCAGCGTCGGTCGATCCGGGCTGATCTCGCCTTTGACCAGGGCCAGGTGGATGTCGTTGCCGATCACGTCCTGGTAGGCCAGCAACTGGAAATCGCCACGCTTGGTCGGCAGATTGCACGAGGTCACCCGTTCGACGGTCTTCTCGTTCTTGATCCGGTACTGGATCAGGTCGGCGATGGTGCCGATCTTCAGATCGTGCTCGGCGGCGAACTTCTCCAGGTCGGGACGGCGCGCCATGCTGCCGTCTTCGTTGAGAATCTCGACGATCACCGAGCTCGGCGAAAGCCCGGCCAGGCGCGCCAGATCGCAGCCCGCCTCGGTATGGCCGGCACGCACCAACACCCCGCCGGGCTGGGCCATCAGCGGAAAGATGTGGCCCGGCTGGACCAGATCCTGCGGTTGGGCATCGGCCTTAACCGCGGCGAGCACCGTGGTGGCGCGGTCGGCGGCCGAGATGCCGGTGGTCACGCCCTCGGCGGCCTCGATCGACACGGTGAAGTTGGTCGATGCGAGCTGATCGTCGCTGTTGACCATCAGCGGCAGACGCAGTTGGCGGCAGCGCTCCTTGGTCAGCGTCATGCAGATCAGGCCGCGGCCGTACTTGGCCATGAAATTGATCGCTTCGGGCGTGGTCTTTTCCGACGCGAGGATCAGATCGCCCTCGTTTTCGCGGTTCTCATCATCCATGATGATGACCATGCGGCCCTGGCGCATGTCTTCGATGATTTCTTCAGTAGTGTTCAGAGCCATGATAATGCGACGAATTCGGCAAACGGTGCAGTTTAACAGTAGAGCCACCCCCAATGACAGAATCTGAGGGCGTCATCCAGTACAAACTCGACTACCGGCCCGGCCCGCTACCGGCCGACGCCGGTCTCGAACCGTTGTTCGACTGGTTTGGCCGCTGCCGCGCACGCGAGCTGATCGGCCAGTCGCCGGATCGCTACGGCGGCTATGCCTACGGCAACATCAGCCTGCGCATCGCGCACGGCTTCATCATCACCGGCACCCAGACCGGCGGAAAGGACCGGCTGAGCGATCAGGACCTTGCGTGGGTGCACGATTTCGACATCGACGCCAACGCCCTGTCGGCCAGCGGCCCCACCCCGCCCTCGTCCGAGGCGATGACGCATGGCCAGATCTACCGGGCATTGCCGCAGGCCAATGCCGTGATCCACGTCCATACCCCTGTGATCTGGACAAATGCACAACGACTGGGACTGGCGCAGACCGACCCCACGGCCGGCTACGGCACACCCGCGATGGCCGCCGAGGTCGACCGCCTGGTGCGCGCCGATGGCGCACCCGCCAAGGGCATCTTCTCGATGGGCGGACACGAAGACGGCATCGTGGCCTTCGGAAAAGACCTCGACGAGGCCGGCGAGTTGCTGCTCGCCACCTACCAACGCGTTGCTTGAAACGCGGCGTGCGGCGTGGATAACGGCAAGAGACGAGCCGTTACATAGCCGCGAAACCGCTGCCCGGCTGCATGCAGCCCATGAGACAATAAGACTTGCCTGGCCACGGCGTGTAATACCGATCGTGCCAGCGCAATGATCACCCCAGGTAGACACCGGAACGGCTGTGAACACATCCGACAAGAAAACAATTTCGCTGGTCCTCGGCAGCGGCGGGGCGCGCGGCTTGGCGCACATCGGCGTTATCCGGGCGCTGGAGCGTAACGGCTGGAAGATTGGCGCCATTGCCGGCAGCTCGATCGGCGCACTGATCGGCGGTTTTTATGCCGCCGGCAAGCTCGATGAATATGCCGAATGGGTCGAAGAACTGACCGAATTCAACGTGCTGCGCTATCTCGACATCGCCTGGCGCGGCGCCGGCATGCTCAAGGGCCAGATGATCATGGAGACGCTGCAGGATTTCGTCGGCCGTCACAAGATCGAAGACCTGCCGACCCCGCTGACGATCGTCGCGACCGACGTACTCGCACGCAAGGAGGTCTGGTTGACCAAGGGCGACCTGTTCGACGCCATCCGCGCGTCGATTGCCGTTCCCACGGTTATGACACCACACATGATCAACGGCCGCCCCCTGCTCGATGGCGGCATCCTGAATCCGGTGCCGATCGCCCCAACGCTGCAGGATCCGACCGACGCGGTGATCGCGGTGAGCCTGTCCGGCGTACCGAAGCACATGGGCGGCAGCAACCGGCTGCAAAGACGGGAAATGAAAACGCCGCAGAAACCCGCCAGGGAGAAACACCGCTATCAGAAGAAGATCGAGGAGTTCATCGACCAACTGCAGGAACGCCTCGGTTTCGACAACGACGAGACCGAGCAAGGGCCGAACCTGTCGATCACCGATACGGCGCTGTTATCGCTCGACGCCATGCAGGCCAGCATCGCGCGCTGCATGCTCGCCGCCTACCCGCCAGACCTGTTGATCGAGATCCCGATCGACACCTGTGGGGCACACGAGTTTTACCGTGCCGCAGAGGTGATCGCGGCAGGTGACTACTGGGCCCAGATCGCACTCGATCGATTCTCGGCCGACAATGGCCAACTTCCGAATCACGATTAGACGGGCTGGCAGGCTGCGCGTCAGCCCTTAAGAAAGCCCGTTCGCGCCAGCAGGTCCATGTCGATTGATCCAGCACCCGGTTCGGCCGCCTTGTCGCCGAGCAACAGGCGTTCGAGATAGCGTGCCACCAGGTCCACCTCGAGATTGACCTTACTGCCAACGCCATAGCCATCCATAATGGTTTCCTGCAGGGTGTGCGGCACGATATTCAGTTCGAAACGGCAACCGTCGACGGCGTTGACGGTCAGGCTGGTGCCGTCGACCGTGATCGAACCCTTGTGTGCGATGTAGCGTGCCAGCTCATCCGGCGCCTCGATCGAAAACCGCACCGAACGTGCATCGTCGTGGCGCTCGACGACCTTGCCCAGACCGTCGACATGCCCGCTAACCAAATGACCACCGAGGCGCGTCGCCAGGGTCAACGCCTTTTCCAGATTGACCTTGCTGCCTGAGCCGAGCTGGCCGAGGCTCGTCAACGACAAAGTTTCGCGCGACACGTCGGCCACAAAACCGTCGCCGGGCAAATCGACCGCCGTCAGGCACACGCCGTTGACCGCGATACTGTCGCCCAGCTCGACATCCGACAGATCCAGTTTGCCGGTCAGAACGCGCAGACGCACGTCGCCGCCGCGCTGCTGCAGATCGGCGACCTCGCCAATGGCCTGGATGATTCCCGTGAACATAGACTGCCTCCGGCGTTACTGCTCGAGATAAAAGCATGTTACGCGTTCGACGCGGCGCAGACGATCTCGATCAATCGCGCGGCAGTGGGCGAAGTGTCAGACGCAGGTCGGCACCGACCCGGCGCACATCGGCAAACTCAAGCGCCACCCGTTGCGCCATGCGTTCGATACCCGGCAGGTGCACCAGGCCACGCGCGGCATCCCCCATCAGGTGTGGTGCCATGTACACGATCAACTCGTCCACGATGCCTGCCGACAGGGCACTGCCGGCGAGCGTGGCGCCGCTCTCGATCAACAACTCGTTGATACCGCGCTGCGCCAGCGCCTTGAGCAACGCCGTCAGATCGATACGTCCGCCCAGTTGCGGCAGACGCAACACGTCGGCACCGGCGGCACGCAGTTCGTCTTCGCTGTCCTGCGACGCGCCCTGGCCACAGACGATCAGTACGTCGCCCGCCAGTTGCAGCAGGCGGGCACGCGGCAAGGTGCGCAGCCGGGTATCGAGCACGACGCGCAACGGCTGACGCAGATAGTCTTCAGACTCGACGCCCGGCAGATCAGCAACCGGCAGGCGGACGTTCATCGACGGATCGTCCGCCATGACGGTCAATACGCCGGTCAGCACCGCGCTGCTGCGCGCGCGCAGCAATTGCACATCGCGACGCGCATCCTCGCCGGTGATCCACTTGCTCTCGCCGCTGGCCATCGCGGTGCGCCCGTCGAGGCTCATCGCCAACTTGCAGCGCACCAGCGGCACACCGCTTGTCATGCGCTTGACGAAACCGGGGTTGAGCGCCATGGCATCCGCTT
>MWSD01000097.1_pt1 | contig 21371 bp, 18 predicted proteins | sample 1021921 | NCBI WGS metagenome assembly MWSD01 (sample SAMN06338133, study PRJNA374545) | mollusc metagenome | biome: marine bay; material: sediment; isolation source: gill 40 cm from animal B | host: Kuphus polythalamius | place: Philippines: Mindanao | collected 2011-09-12 | reverse complement strand
TCGTAATCGCCGCCGTCAGCGTCGTCTTACCGTGGTCAACGTGACCAATCGTGCCCACGTTAACGTGCGGTTTTGTACGTTCAAATTTTTCCTTGGACATTTTCGCTCAATCTCTCAGAAGAACATGAATCAACTTTGTCACAAAACCGCCGCCAACCGACGCCGGCAATCTCTGGAGCCCAGGAGCAGATTTGAACTGCCGACCTCACCCTTACCAAGGGTGTGCTCTACCAACTGAGCTACCTGGGCAAATTTTGTACAGCGCAGCCAGGCGCGCTGTTTAAACTGGAGCGGGTGATGGGAATCGAACCCACATAATCAGCTTGGAAGGCTGAGGTTCTACCATTGAACTACACCCGCATCGAACCTTGACGACGCACAAGCCACCCAAATCTTGTCCACCAGACCGCTCCACGGCCTCTTGATCGATTTTCGAAAGGCGCGCAAAAACTGCGCGACACGCTTTCTGTCCCTCTCGGGTACAATCACCGATCGATCGCCCTTCCGCATCCAGTCGGCCCGGGCGTATTCTTTTTGGTGGAGGGGGGAGGATTCGAACCTCCGAAGGCTGAGCCGTCAGATTTACAGTCTGATCCCTTTGACCGCTCGGGAACCCCTCCGAAAAAGAGGCGGTATTCTGTGGTAAGCGACTGAAGCTGTCAACAAATACTGAAAAGAATTCCGTTTTGGCCGACACAAAAACACCATCGGCGTTGTGGTAGCATCCCCGTTTTTCCCGCCGGGGTGGATGCACGCTATGCCTCGCGGCGAGCAACCGTTTGAAAATTCACTAAAAATCTCTACTTAGGACCACCATTTCGATATGAAAGTAACAGTATTTGGAAGCGGCTACGTTGGTCTCGTGACCGGGGCCTGCCTTGCAGAAGTCGGCAACAAGGTCATGTGCGTGGACGTTGACCCCGCCAAGATCGATCTTCTCAACAGCGGCGGCGTTCCCATTTACGAACCCGGCCTGACAGAAATGGTGGCGCGCAACCGCGAAGCCGGACGCCTGCTGTTCACGACCGATGCGAAGACCGGGGTCGACTTCGGCCAGATCCAGTTCATCGCCGTCGGCACCCCGCCCGACGAGGACGGCTCGGCCGATCTGCAGTACGTGCTGGCCGTAGCCCAATCGATTGCTGAGCACATGACCGATTTCAAGGTTGTCGTCGACAAATCCACCGTACCCGTGGGCACCGGCGACAAGGTTGCGAACCGCATGCGCGAGACGCTGGCCAAGCGGGGCGCCAACATCGATTTCGACGTGGTCTCGAATCCCGAGTTTCTCAAGGAAGGCGCCGCGATCGGCGATTTCATGAAACCCGACCGCATCGTGGTCGGCACGGAAAACCCGAAATCGATCGACGTCATGCGCGAGTTGTACGCCCCGTTCAACCGCAACCACGAGCGCCTGCTGTTCATGGACATCCGCTCGGCGGAGCTTACCAAGTACGCTGCCAACGCCATGCTGGCGACCAAGATCAGCTTCATGAACGAGCTGTCGAACCTCGCCGAGATCCTCGATGCCGATATCGAAAAGGTCCGCATCGGCATCGGCTCCGATCCGCGCATCGGCTTCCAGTTCATCTATCCGGGCTGCGGCTACGGTGGCTCGTGTTTCCCGAAAGACGTCCAGGCGCTGGAAAAGACGGCACTCGAAGTCGGCTATCAGCCGGACCTGCTGCATGCCGTCGAGGCGGTAAACCACCGCCAGAAAGAACTGGTTTTCAACAAGATCAGCGCCTACTTCGACGGCAACCTCAAGGGCAAAACCATTGCGCTCTGGGGACTGGCCTTCAAACCCAATACCGACGACATGCGCGCCGCCTCGAGCCGCACGCTGATGGAAGCCTTGTGGGATGCGGGCGCCAAGGTGAAGGCGTTCGACCCGGTTGCCCACGAAGAAGCAACACGCATCTACGGTGAGCGCGACGATCTGGAGATCTGCGCGTCGAGTGATGACGCCCTGGAAGGCGCAGACGCCCTTGCCGTCGTCACCGAGTGGATCGAATTCCGCAGCCCGGACTTCAACGACATCCGTGAGAAGCTCAACCATCCGGTGATATTCGACGGCCGTAACATTTACGATCCGAAAGCCGTCACGAATGCAGGCCTGACGCTGTACAGCATCGGCCGCCGCCCGATCAAACCCTGATAATCCTGCCGGGCGCTCCTGGTCATGGAGCGCCCTATATTTCTCTTTATCTCCCTATCAGTTCTATCGATCAATAATCACCATAAAAACACTGGTGGCCCGCCAAAACGCGGAGTAAGATCGGGTCTAATAACAAAATCAAAATAAAAACAACGTCCCGGCTTGCGTTGTAGATTTCGCTCTACTACCTCGCGGACGAAATAACCCTAAAGAAGACCGTCGGCAATTGAGAACTCGTAACTCGAGTGCGTTTGCTTGCGCGTTGAAAACCATATCAAAGAAGAGAGGAGCAACCATGCGTAACCCGTTTCGGGCTCGTGCCGCTGCCCTGGCAATCGCCAGCACACTATCTTTCTCCGCCATCGCTGGCGTAGCCAAGGATCTTCCTTACCCCAGCGGCGATTTGACCGCTGACCAGATCATCGATCAGGTGTACTTCGTCAACCACTTTTACGCCTTCAAGAATTACGCTATTACCAAGCAAGGAAAAGACATCACCATTCTGGTCATTAAAGGTGAAGGTAAAAAACCGACCACCAATACGCTTGAGCGTTATTTGAACAACGAGTATGCGGCTGACGACGCCACCAAGGCAGAAGACCTCGCGATCTTCCGCTCCGGCAAGCTGAAAGGCACCGGCATGTTGATCACCGACTATCAGGACGACGCCAAGAGTCAGTCATACATGATCTGGCTGCCGGCGCTACGCAAGATTCGTCGCTTCGCACAACCTGCTCACGATGATGCATGGGGCGGCTCTGACTTTACGTTCGGCGACGTAACGCTACGCAAGCCAATGCACGAAACCCACGAGCTGATGGGCAAAGAAACGTTCAACGACTGCCTCGGCTACATCGCCATCAACGACGACGAACAAACCCGCTATACCAAAGACCTGCCGAAATCCGGTTCTTGCGACCAGAAAGGCAAAGAAGTCTACAAAGTTAAATCGACCACCAAGTTCGAAAGCTGGTGGTACGACTACCGCATCTCCTATATCGACGCCAAATCCTTCGCCGACTACCGCAGCGAATACTTCAAGAACGGCGAGATGGTTAAGGTCATCGATCGCAACTGGGTACCGCTCGGCAAGAGCGACGACCCTCGAGCTGTAGGCTGGGGTTACTGGTACGGCAAAACGCTTGCTACCGGCAACCAAACTTGGGCCGTTATACCCAGCAATGTCAACGCCGTGGACCAGAGTTATGACTCCGACTGGTGGTCCGAATCAACCCTGCGCAAGATCAAGCGCTAAACCGTCTTAAACAAAATAACGATACGTTGCCGGGATAAAACCCGGCACCACCAAAGGCGCGCTTTGCGCGAAGGGAGTATTCACATGTTTGCCAAATCACAATTGGGCGTAGCTATAGCCGCCCTGATAGCTGCACCCATGAGCGCCCACGCAGAGATCGAAATCTCCGCCGAACTAAAAAACGAAACCGCATTCTTCACGAACTCTGGTCAAGTCAACAACGGCACACGAAGCATGCTCGACGATCGCGAGCATGACGCCGGAGACCTCATGAAGTTCGAGAATTCTGCTCGTATCTTCTTCAACGGCGATCTCGGAGAAGAGAGCTCCTGGCACATGGAACTGCGCCCGGTATATGACACCGAAGCAGCTGATGACTATAAAGGTCACATGCTGTACTCGCAGAACGACTACCTGCGAGAACTCTATGTCGATACTAAAGCATCGGATTGGTATTTCCGCGTTGGTAAACAACAGGTCGTCTGGGGTACTGCCGACGGCATCAAGCTACTCGACATCATCAACCCGACGGACTTTCGTGAACTGAACCAGAATGCGGTCGAGGATGCACGCATCCCAGTCTGGATGATCAACGCCGAGCGAAATTTCGACAATGGCGGCAACCTGCAGTTGATCGTTTCTCAGCACGAGGAAAACAAGTTTCCTGGCCTGAACTCCGATGGAGATCCAGGACAGCCGTTTATTGCAAAAGGCGTCGATGCCATCACCGGCCAAGTCAATGGCTTCCTCAATGTCGCACCGGCGCTGGCAAACGTGGCAACCACATTTACCCTTGCCGAAGACCTAGGCGGGTTCGGTGGCGCATCCGGCATAGGCTTGGTTCCGTTCACGAACATGACCGTCGACTTTTTCGCGAATTCAACCTGGGATACGAGCGGCGGTTTCCTCGCACTGGATACTCCCGGTGGCGCACTACCTGTAACCTCGGACTCAGTAGTACCCACCATCGGTGGTGTTGAGAATGGCTTCGTGCTACTCAACGCATTGGCGCAGAACGGGGTATCAACCATCGGTGCACCTCTCGGCACAGACCTCCAAAACAACAACGTTACCAACGTAATGCCTGTCGAAGGCACAGACGGTGTACCCATCACCGTTTCTTGGCTTTCTACCGATGGTGCAACGTCAGCGTTTGAAATGATGCCGAACGCTACGTTCTCCACATTCAACACGTTCAGCGGAAATGACACATTTGGTTTGTCGCTTGCTGCTACCCATGGTCCGATGACCACCAGTTATGAACGCGACTACCCCAGCAGCTCCAACCCGAACGCCGGGTTCCGCTGGCGCAACGCTACCGATGCCGGTCTAAACTACTCGCTCAACTATTTCTATCACTACGACTCCAATCCTGTTGTCGACCTTAGTTATCACGATGCCGTGACCGGCGAAGAGCTTCGGACCGAGCTTCGCGCCCCCGGTGGTGGCGGACTGCCGACAGGTGCGGTCGTATCTCGCGACAGCGATGTCCTTAGCACCCCCGGCTCCGGCAACACCACGGTGTTGTTGCGCAACGGCGCTGGCGACTACTACGGTGCAGCCGATCCGACCGGGGGCGCGGGAACGCTGAGCCCGAACGGTGTCGAACTGCGCTTTACCGAGTCGCTGAACCGTATTCACAGCTTGGGCGCGTCGTTCGACTATGCCTTTGATGCGGCCGATCTACCGATTGTATTGCGCGGCGAATTCCTCTACGACAAAGACACCATGCAGCCTGTCGTCGACAAACGGCTGCTGGCGATCGGTGACCTTGAAGGGGCGCTGAGACCGGAAGAGGCCGATTTCTTCAAGTATGTGCTCGGCGTGGACGTGACCGTGATGACCAACCTGCTTGTCAGCGGCCAGTTCATCCAGTTCCGCAACCTGGATTTCGAAGACGACAAGCGTACTTGTTACACGCAGCTGGGAGTGGCGTTCGACTGTTCGCGCTACACAGCGGATTCCGCAACGCTGAACCTGACCAACGGCTTGCAGAAGGCGTGGAAGAACAAAGAGTTTTACTCTCTGTTCCTTTCCAAACCGGTCGGCGAATCACAGCTTGGTCGCGTCAACAACATCATCATCTACGAAGAAGGTGGTGGTTACTGGAACAGACTGGATGCCGAGTATTCACTAACCGATGAACTCGTAGTGATGGGAGAGATAAATGTCTACTGGGGGGACGAAGACACTTTGTTCGGACAGTACAAGGATTCCTCCAACATCCAAGTCGGCCTGAAGTACATCATCGAATGATCGACTGAAGGCACTTGAAAAAGCGGCGATCGATTAGTCGACGCCGCTTTTTTTGGCGCTACCTCACACCAAGCCGAGCTATTAGCCATGACCATCAAAGAGAACCGCTGGGCCAACGCTTACGCTGATTTCGTTTTAAGTTTTCGCTGGCCGATCATCATCCTGCTTTTGATTGCCAGCATCGTCGGCGCGATCTTCATCCCCGATATGGATGTGCGTAACGATCCCGACACCCTGCTTCCCGAGACCAATCGCTACGTTGCCACGAACCTTTATGCCGAGAAGAACTTCGGCATGGGCAACCTGATGGTTTTCGCATTGAAGGTCAAAGAAGGCGATATCTGGCAACCCTGGTTCATCAACAAGATTCAGGACATCCACAACAAGCTGGAAGCCCTACCGCATTCTCGCCCGGCAAATTTCATCGATATCGCCGCGCAAAAGATCAAGTACATGGGCACCGACGAAAACGGTCTGGTGTTCAAACGTCTGATCCCTACCGAAGGTATCAGCGACGATCCCGAGATCGCGAAAGAGCAGCTCGCGTTTCTGCGCGAAGGTGTGAAAACCAACCCCGTCATGGCGCCGATGCTGGTATCGATGTGGGACAAAGACGGCAATCGCTGCGCGTACGAAGACTACGACAAGGACAGCTGCATCGCCAAAGCCGCCTACGTCATCGCGGACTACACCGACGACGTCAAGGAAATGTACCTGCCGTGGGTGCGCGAAGTCCGGTCGATGATGGACGAGTACGCCCAGGACGAGCGCATCGAGTTGCTCGTCGCCGGCGAACCCTACTTCCTCGCCTGGATGCTCGCGGACCTGGTCGATCACTGGTGGTTGTTCGCCATCTCGATCGCGATCGTTATTGCGGTGTTGTGGCTGGAGTTTCGCGATTGGCGCGGCGCCGCGTTTCCGTTGATTGGCGTCGGCATGACGATCGCCATGACCTTGGGCCTGATGGGCTTTACGGCGTTCAAGCTGACCACGATGATGGTGCTGACACCGATGCTGCTGCTCGCCATCGGTATCGGACACTCAGTGCAGGTGACGCGCCGCTTCCTGCTTGAACATGGGCAGCGCGGCGATTGCATGCAGGCCGCGCGCGAAGCGATCCGCCATACGATCGTCCCCGCCACGCTGTCGATCGTGACGGACATGGTCGGCTTCGCCACACTCGCCAGCGTCGACATCTCGTTCTACAAAGACTACGCCTACTTCGGCGTGTTCGGCATGCTGACCTTGCTGCTGACCACGACCACCCTGATCCCATTGCTGTTGACGGTGTTCCCACCGTCTCAGGAATCGTGCAAGACGATGGAGAGCCACGGCTGGGAGACCGGGGTCGGTGGCTTCCTTACCCGTCTGATTTCGGGACCTGGCAAATGGGTGCCGATCGGCGTGGTGTTGCTGGTGTTTGTCGGCTCGACCTACTACACCAACCTGATGAACTGGAAGGGCATCCCGGAAGACGGCATTAAGCTCGCAGAAGAAGGCGACTACATGCCGGGCGTGGAAAAGGGCATCAACTATGCCCGCGCCGCATTCAAGGGCAACTCGCCCACATGGAAGGACCTGGTTCAGCTCAACGAGATCATGCCGGGCGTTATCTCGGTATCGATTCCCATCCGTGGGAAGGTCGAGAACTCGCCGGGATGTATCGATGACTACTTCCCCGAGTCGATCTACGACGTCGAAGACCGCACCGAAAAACTGCAGCTCTGCCAGAAATACAAAACAGAGATGAGTTGCTGGGACAGCGAAGCCTGCGGACCGCAGGGCGTGTTCAACGATGTCGAGTTGCACACCGACATGGAGAAGATGGAAACATGGATGCGCAACCATGAGTTCATCGGCTACACCGGCTCGTACACGCAGTACGTCCGATTGGTCAACATGCTGTTGACGGCCGAACCCGGTGAGCCGACCAAGCTCAGCGATTTGGCCGTGCCCAACAAGGATTACCTGCTGGCCATCAACCCGGACGACGACCGCAGTCCGAACGAGATCGTCCAGATGTACAACGGCCTGCTCGAGGCGATGACGTCGGCCGGAGACATGGACTCGTTCGTCAATACCGAAACCTGGAACGAGGGCGTGATCCTCGGGTTCATCAATACGATGGACCCGGTCGAGACACACCAGGTCACGATGGACATCCAGCAGTACATCGAAGACCACAAGAACGACCCCGGTTTCGCAAAGGTCAATTTCGGTCTGCGTAACGCCGATAAATCCGGAGATACCAATGCACTGGCCACTGACGGCCCAGAGTATGTGCGGCCCGGCATCGGCGGCTTCCTCGGCGCAACCGAGGCGACTCGCGAAGTGGCCATGGACAACTGGCTGTTGAGCCCCATGCAGACGGCGTTGGCGATCTTCATTATCGCTGCCCTGATGTTCCGCTCGGTTCTCGTGTCGGGTCTGCTGACGGTGACGCTGCTGATCACCCTGTTTGCGCAATACGGTCTCGGCGGTTACTTCACCGCAGTCGAGAACTGGTCGGGCAACCTGGCGTTTCACCTGCTGGTCACGTTGTCGATCGCCATGGGCTTGGGTGTCGACTACGGTATCTACATGGTGTCGCGACTGCGCGAGGAAATGCTGGCTACCGGCGGCAACTGGATGACCGCATTGCGTAACACCCAGAACACCACGGGTTCAGCGGTCATCGTATCGATCGTCGTGCTGCTCGGCAGCTTTATCCCGCTGGTGGGCACGACGCTCGCCAACACCTGGGGACTCGCGGTATATATCGGTTCAGCACTGTTCATTGATGTATTCACCGCTCTGATGCTGCTGCCGCTGATGGTCTATCTGTTCAAGCCGAAGTACGTCTTCGGCAACCACTGACCACCGTCAAAGAAAATGCCCCGGGCTAGCCGGGGCATTCTTCCAAGTCAGCTCTTCAAGGCCGCGCCGTCAGGTTGCGGCATGCAATGAGTTCATCGCCTTCTGTGCGTCGCCGCCCTGTATCAGCTCCCAGTGACGCATGACCTGATCGATCGCGGTTTCAATCGCGGCCTGATCCTGTTTACCCGGTCGCGATAGCACATAGTCGACGACTGCATCCTTGTGGCCGGGGTGGCCGATACCGATCCGTATCCGGTTGAAGTCCTTCGTGCCCAGCGCGGAACAGATATCGCGCATGCCGTTGTGTCCGCCATGACCGCCGCCGACCTTCAAACGAACCACGCCGGGATCAAGGTCGAGTTCATCATAGGCCACCAGAATCTCGGACGGCGCGATGCGGTAGAAGCTTGCAAAAGCGCTGACCGAACGCCCACTGTGATTCATATAGGTCATCGGCTTGAGCAGCCAGCAATCGCCAGCAGGCGTAGCGATTCGCCCCACCTCGGCAGAAAACTTCTTCTCTGCCCGCAACGTGTCACCGTGCGCCCGTGCCAGCTCATCCACCAGCCAGAATCCGGCGTTATGTCGTGTCTCGGCGTACTTCGGGCCCGGGTTGCCGAGCCCCACCACGCATTTGATCGCAGGCATGAACCTTCTCCGCTAAACAAAACGGCGGCACGAGGCCGCCGTTCGTCGCTGCCTAAGCAGCCAGCGTTAACGAATAAACCGTTATTCGGTTTCTTCGCCTTCGCCCTCTTCGCCTTCTTCGGCCGAAGCGCCACCGCGTGCAGCGTGAATAGAGACAACTGCCTCATTGTGCTCTTCGACGTCGCCGTGCGTCAGAGCAACCAGCTCGACGCCTTCCGGCAGTTTGATATCGGTGAGATGCACGATGTCGCCGATTTCCATGCCACCGAGATCGATCTCGATGTACTCGGGCAGGTTCTTCGCTTCGCAGATGATCTCGACGTCGGTCAGGGTATGCGATACCTGGCCACCCGCTTTCACACCAGGCGATGTCTCTTCGTTCAGGAAGTGCAGCGGCACGTTCATCTTGATGCGGTCGCTATCGGCGACGCGCAGCAGATCCAGGTGGGTAACGAACGGCTTGGCCGGATGACGTTGCAGGTCTTTCAGCACAACCTTCTGCGCGGTGCCGTTTACATTCACTTTCAGGATGTGTGAATAGAACGCTTCGTGGTCCAGGTGCTGGATCAGCTCGTTGTGTTTGGTAGCGATCATCTCAGGGTCTTTGCCACCCCCGTAGATGATGCCCGGTACCATGCCCTCGCGACGCAGGCGGCGGCTCGCACCTTTGCCTTGATCGCTACGGGACACTGCGTTGATTTCAAAATTCTCTTGCATGTCACGTTTCTCAATTTAAGTAAAAACTCACATCCGGGGCCCGCGACCAGGCATGATCCGAATGCAGACGGTTTGGGGACAATTCCCCGGGTCAGTCCACAAACAGCGAACTCACCGATTCCTCGTTGTTGATCCGTCGGATCGATTCGGCCAGCAGGCCGGCAATCGATAGCTGACGGATCTTCTGGCACGCCGCCGCCTCTTCGCGCAGCGGTATCGTCGACGTGACCACCAATTCATCCAGGCGCGATGCTTCGATGTTGGTCACTGCCGGCCCCGACAGCACCGGGTGGGTGCAGTACGCCACCACCTTCGCAGCACCCGCATCTTTCAATGCACCGGCCGCCTTGCACAGGGTGCCTGCGGTGTCGACCAGGTCGTCCACCAGCACACAGGTGCGACCTCGAACATCACCGATGATGTTCATGACCTGCGCCACATTCGCCTTCGGTCGGCGCTTGTCGATAATCGCCAGGTCGGCGTCATCCAGGCGCTTCGCCAAAGCCCGGGCGCGTACCACGCCGCCGACATCCGGCGATACCACCATCAGGTCGGGATACTTCTGCCGCCAGATGTCGCCCAGCAATATCGGCGAGGCGTAGACATTGTCGACCGGGATATCGAAAAAGCCCTGGATCTGGTCTGCATGCAGATCCATCGTCAGCACCCGGTCGGCGCCTGCAGTGCCAATCATCTTCGCCGCCAGGCGCGCCGTAATCGGCACGCGCGCCGAGCGTGGGCGGCGATCCTGGCGGGCATAGCCGAAATACGGTATCACCGCCGTCACCCGCCGCACCGACGACCAGCGCAGAGCGTCGATCATCACCAACAACTCCATCAGGTTGTCGTTGGTGGGCTCGCAGGTCGGCTGTACAACGAATACGTCACGACCGCGAACATTCTCCTGGATCTCGACCATCGACTCGCCGTCGCTAAACTGGCCTACCGCCGCTTTCCCCAGCGGGATATCCAGGTAGCTCGCGATATCCGTAGTCAACTGCGGATTGGCGTTACCAGAAAAAACCATCATGCCGCTGCTGGACACTGAGAACTCCCGTCTGTTTCGGCGACAAAAAAAGCTGCCTTTCGGCAACTTTACAGGTATTCGTCTTGGTGCCAACACCTTGGCGGCTCATGGCGTGTTCCGTGCCGCTTCGCGTTCCTTCGATTATGGCTGGGGCGCCAGGATTACTCCGGCTTCGCCTCCGCCCTTCGGGCCGCCGCGCCTTGCGCGACGTTCTTGGCGCTGCGCGCCTGCGTCGAACCTCTACGGTTCTCACCCTGGCGCCGACACCCCTGGTGCCCGACCGCTTCGCGGTCTATCAATTATGGCTGGGGCGCCAGGATTCGAACCTGGGATGCCGGAGTCAAAGTCCGGTGCCTTAACCGCTTGGCCACGCCCCAATAAACTTCAATCTGCTCGCGCGCGATGCAGTGCATCCAGCAGCGGCGAACGGTTCAAACCTTGAACCACAAATCCCTCGACCCCGGCCGGTCGCGCTGCCAGCAGTGTTTCTGCGGCGCTGCGGTCGGCGCATGCTGCAAACAGGCACGCACCGGTCCCGGTCATCCTCGCGCTTGCTTTTTCGTCAAGCCAGTCAAAGACTTGAGCGATCACGGGGTAGCGCTTGCGCACCACGGCAAGACAGTCGTTGCCATGTTCCCCGGCGAGAAAGTCGCGTATTGTGATTCTGTCAGAATTCCTTGTCAATTCCGGGTCTTGGAACACTTTGCCGGTGTCGACGTGTACCGGCGGCGCCAACACGAGGTAGACGGGCATCTCTGGCTCGATATCGGTGAAAGCTTCGCCGACGCCTTCCGCCCACGCGGCGCGTCCGCGCACGAAGATCGGTACGTCCGCCCCCAGCTGCAATCCCAGCTCGGCAAGCCGCTCGTCACCGAGCCCAAGTCGCCACAGGTGATTCAGCGCAACCAGCGTGGTCGCGGCGTCCGAGCTCCCGCCACCGAGTCCACCGCCCATCGGGATGCGCTTGGTGACATCGATATCGGCACCCAGGCGACAGCCGGTTTCCTGCTGCAGCAAGTGCGCGGCCCTGACCACGAGGTCGTTCCCGGCGGCGACACCGGCGAGCTCGCTGAGGCGATGAACCCGGCCGTCTTCGCGCACCGAGAAGGTCAGCTCATCGCAAAGGTCAATGAACTGGAAGACGGTCTGCAACAGATGGTAGCCATCCGCACGCCGGCCGACGATCCGCAACAACAGGTTGAGTTTTGCCGGAGCCGGCCAGGTCGTCGTCTGACTCATCAAATATCGGCGTCTAGCCTCTCGATCGCCGACTTCACCTTGTCGCTGTCCGGCGTATGCACCAAGGCATCGCGCCACACGGCCTGGGCGTCTTCCTTTTGGCCGCTGACCCACAGGACCTCACCGAGGTGCGCTGCGATCTCGTCGTCTTTGACAATCTCCAACGCCCGCTTGAGGTACTTGGTCGCCTGCTCGAGATCGCCTTTGCGATACAACACCCAACCCATGCTATCGAGCACAGCCGGATTGTCGGGACGCAGTTTGAGCGCGCGGGCAACGTAGGCGAACGCCTCGTCGAGTCGCTCGTTGCGGTCGGCCATGGTGTAACCCAAGGCATTGAGCGCGTCGGCATGGTCGGGGTCTTCGGCGAGGATCATGCGCAGATCGCGCTCCATCCAGGCGAAGTCGCCGAGCTCAACGACGTACAGCGCACGGTTGTAGCGCAGGTCGTGATTCGCCGGGAAAGTCTTCAGCGCCTGCTCGTACAAGGCCAAGGCGTCTTCGCGGCTGCCGTGCTTCTGCACCAACTGGGTTTCCGCCACGTACAGATCGGCGGCCCGATCCGGGTTGGCGATGCGTGCCTGCTGCAGGGTCTCGCGTGCCTCGCCCAGACGGCCGATGCGCGCCAGGATCTGTGAGGCACGGATTACCGCATCGACCTTCAGATCGCCTCCGCGAACGGTGCGGTACAAGCCGACGGCGAGGTCGTCGTTGCCGGCCTGCTCCTCGATCTGCGCAAGGTAATAGGCCGCCTCGTCGCGTCGTTCGGGATTGCTACGCAGCTTCTGCCACAGCGGGCGGGCTTCGTCCCACGCCTCCTGCTGAGTCGCCAACATGGCGTAGCCGAAAGCGATTTCGTCATCCTTCGGCTTCAGTTCGTGCAACGCACGGAACTGCTCAAGCGCGCGCTTGTAGTCGCTCGCATCGACCAGCATGCGCGCATAGGTCGTGCGCAGCAGCTCGCTGTCGGGGTAGCTCTTGACGCTCTCGCCCAGCAGTTCGAGTGCCTTGTCGCGCTGGCTTTGCGCCACCAGCACGCGCGCCAGCAGCACCCGCGGTTGTTCCCAATCCGGCTTGCGCTCGATGACGGCGCATGCGCGGTTTCCAGCACGGCCAGGGCGTACAGCGAACGCACGTCGTCCGGATGGCGCTCGTGCAGGCCCTTCATCAACTGCTCGGCCGCATCTCGATCACTCTCGACGCTCAGCGCACTTGCGGCCTGCAGGAATCCATCATCACCGTAGGCATCGGCGATCTTGATCAAGGCATCGAGATGTTCAGCGGCCTTGTCGGGTTGCTTGTTACGCAGGAACAGTATCGATGCCAATTGCCGTGCCGAGACCGAATTCGGCGCCAGCTCGACCCAGCGACGAACCGCCGCCAGGCCGCCGGGGTAGTCCTTCAGATGCAGCGCTATGCGTGTCGCCCGTTCCGCCGCATAGGCATCGCGCGCCAGGATGGCGGCGTGCTGATAGTGGTTCTGCGCCAGCCGAAGCTCGCCGCGATGGGCGCCGATCTCACCGACCAGGTAGCTGTACACCAGGTCTTCGTCGAGTTCCCGCTTGACCGATTCCGGTTCGGGAAACGGCAGCACGACGGCGCGCTTTTCACCCGCCGGTTCGACATCTGACGCCGCCGCGTCTTTCTGCTTGAGCGACTGACAGCCCTGGGCGGCGAATAGGCATGCCAAGCCGATGATCAATAATGGTTTATTCACGGCGCTTAGATTAACGGATAGGCAGGTGCACGGGAATGGTTAAAGCCGCCTGCCGGAGGCGACGAAAGCGCGTCTGTTGCTTGCATTCAACCCTTTGATATCTCAAAATTTCTATTCCCTTAACGAAAGCCGTGACGGCCGTCATGCCCCTGCTTGCCATCGGACTCAACCATACAACCGCGCCGGTAAATATCCGCGAACGCCTGACGTTCGGCCCGGATATCATCGTCGCGGCGTTGCGCAGTCTGACTGAACTTGCCGGCGTACACGAGGCGGTCATCCTGTCGACCTGCAACCGCACCGAGGTGTACTGCCACGCCGATGCCGATGCACAGGAAACGACCCGCGATTGGCTCGCCGAGTTCCATGGCCTGGCGGTGGAGGATATCTCACCTTACCTGTACGTCCATGAAGAACGTCATGTAATCGGGCACCTGTTGTCGGTGGCGAGTGGACTGGATTCGCTGGTACTGGGCGAGCCACAGATCCTCGGTCAGGTGAAATCGGCCTTCCAGACGGCAAGCGATGCCGGTCGTACCGGCAAGATGCTTACCCGCCTGTTCCAGCATGCGTTCACCACGGCCAAGCAGGTGCGTACCGATACCGCGATCGGCGACAGCCCGGTATCGGTGGCGTTTGCCGCGGTCAGCCTCGCGCGCCAGATCTTCGCCGACCTTTCGCAGCAGACGGCGATGTTGATCGGCGCCGGTGAGACCGTCGAACTGGCCGCGCGGCATCTGGTGCAGAACGGCATCGGCCGGCTGATCGTCGCCAACCGCACGATCGCCAATGCGCAAGAGCTGGCGACCCAGTTCGATGCCTACGCGATCGGTCTTACCGAGATTCCGACCCACCTGCCCGAAGCAGACATCGTGATCGCATCAACCGCCAGCCCGGTGCCCATACTCGGCAAGGGCACGGTCGAAAGTGCACTGAAGAAGCGTCGCCACCAGCCCATCTTCATGGTGGATATCGCCGTACCGCGCGATATCGAGGCCGAGGTGGCATCGCTCGACGACGTCTACCTGTACACCGTGGACGATCTCGACGAGGTCATTCAAGGCAATCTGCGCTCCCGCCAGGAAGCCGCCGAGCAGGCCAAAGAAATCATCCGCTTTCAGGTCGATGAGTTCCTCGGCTGGATGCGCTCACTGGATGCCGTCAGCCTGATCCAGGACTACCGCAAGCAGGCCTGCAACGTACGCGACGAGGTGCTGGCCAAGGCCCTGCGGATGCTCGAAGGCGGCAAACCACCGGAAGAGGTGCTGGCATTCCTCGCCCAAACGCTGACCAACAAGCTGTTGCATACGCCCAGCACGCAACTGCGCGAGGCGGGCAGCCTGGGGCGCCACGAGCTGCTCGAAGCGGCCAACGCCTTGTTCCAACTGGGACACGGCAAGCCGGGTAAGGATTAGCTGCGCTCAGCACGCTAGCGGCGCTGCACCGACAGCAGCGCAACCTTCCGCCGCCACCATCACCCTCACCCCGTATCCGCCGAGCCATGAAAGCCAGCATCCGTAGCAAACTCGAACACATCAACGATCGCTTCCATGAGATCACAGCCCTGCTGGCCGAGCCTGCCGTTCAGGCGGACAACAACCAGTTCCGCGGCCTGAGCCAGGAATACGCGCAGATCGAGCCGGTCAGCCAGGCCTATCAGAAGTTCGTCGATGCCGAATCGGAACTGCACAGCGCCGAAGAGATGCTGAACGATCCGGAGATGGCCGAGTTGGCCGAAGACGCGATCGGCGAGGCGCGTGAAACGCTGGCGACACTCGAACCCGAACTGCAACGTCTGCTATTGCCGCGCGATCCCAACGACGAGCGCAACGTCTATCTCGAAGTACGTGCCGGCACCGGCGGCGCCGAGGCGGCGCTGTTCGCGGCCGACCTGCTACGCATGTACCTGCGCTACGCCGAACAGAATCGCTGGAAGACCGAGATGATCAGCGAGAGTGCCGGCGAACTCGGCGGATACAAAGAGGTCGTCGTCAGGATCGTCGGCCAGGGCGTTTATTCGCGCTTGAAGTTCGAGTCCGGCGCACACCGCGTGCAGCGCGTGCCCGAAACCGAATCGCAGGGCCGCATCCATACCTCGGCGTGCACAGTGGCGATACTGCCGGAGGCCGAAACGGTCGACGAGTTCGACATCAACCCCAACGATCTGCGCATCGATACCTACCGCTCATCCGGCGCGGGCGGTCAGCACGTCAACACCACCGATTCGGCCGTGCGCATCACCCACCTGCCGACCGGCGTCGTCGTCGAATGCCAGGACGAGCGATCGCAACACAAGAACAAGGCACGCGCGATGTCGTTGCTGCAGTCCAAGCTGCTGGCCGCGGCCCAGGCCGATGCCGCGGCCACGCGCGCCGAAGACCGTCGCCTGCAGGTCGGCAGCGGCGACCGCTCGGAACGTATCCGCACCTACAACTTCCCGCAGAACCGGCTGACCGATCACCGCATCAACCTGACACTGTACAAGCTCGACGAGATCATGGAGGGCGGGCTCGACCACGTGGTCGAACCACTACGCCACGAATACCAGGCCGAGCTGCTCGCCAGCCTCGGCGACGAATGAGCCAAACCATTCGAGAGCATCTGCGGCTAAGCACCGAGCGGCTCGGCAGTGCGGCCGAGCAACCGTTGCTCGACGCCCAGGTACTGCTGGCGCACGTGTTGGAGAAGGATCGCAGCTGGCTGTACGCCCACGCCGACGACCCACTGCCGGCCACTGCACAGGCGGTTTTCGAGCAACTGATCGAACAACGCGCCGCCGGGCACCCGGTTGCCCACCTCACAGGCCGGCGCGCGTTCTGGGCACTCGAACTCGAGGTGAGTGCCGACACCCTGATACCCCGGCCAGAGACCGAGCTACTCGTCGAAACAGTGTTGCAAACGGACCTGCCTGAGGAAGCCGCAGTGCTCGACCTGGGCACCGGCAGCGGCGCAATAGCCCTGGCTATCGCCTATGAACGGCCACGCTGGCAGATCACTGCCGTCGATCGCTCGGTCGCCGCCCTGGACGTCGCCCGCCGCAATCTCGAACGCCTGCAGCTCAAGAACGTTAGCTTGCTGCACGGCGACTGGTTCGATGCACTGCCCGCCGGTTCGCGGTTCGACGCCATCGTCAGCAATCCGCCTTATATCGCCGAACGCGATCCGCACCTGGCGCACGGCGACGTGCGCTTCGAACCACGCGAGGCCCTGGTCTCGGGCGCTGACGGACTGGACGATGTCCGCCATCTCGTCGCCCACGCCGCCACCTATCTGAAGCCCGAGGGCTGGCTGTGGCTGGAACACGGCTATGACCAGGGCGACGAGGTGGCCGGGCTGCTGCACCAATACGCCTACCGTACAGTCACCGGGAATCGCGATCTGGCGGGAAACGCGCGCGTATCGGGAGGGCAGCGCCAAAGCTGACACCGGTCCGCTTCCGTCCACGCTACCCTTGACCACCAGCGCCTTTCGGCACAGCATTGGTCAAATGGACGATCAAGGCAGCAGCCTGTTCAAGCGGCGCGAAGTCGCATTCTGCACTCTCCACCCCGACCCCAACCAGGCCGGATCCGCCGCCGTCTTGCTCGTCGACATTGAAGGCATCCAGAACGTCGAGGTCATCAGCCCGAGCACCCTGCAGATCTCGTATCATCTACTGGCGATCTGCCTGGCCGACATCGAGCAATTCCTCGAACAAAACGGCTTTCACCTGGATAACCGACTGACCACCAAAATCCGCCGTGCGCTGTATCACTACACCGAAGAAACCCAGCGGGCCAATCTCGGCTGCGCCAAAGGCGACGCCAACTGCACGCAGAAGGTGTTCGTCAGCCGCTACCAGAAACGCGATCACGGCTGCCAGGACGACCGTCCCGACCATTGGCGCCGCTATCTCTGAGCAATATCCGCCGCCACTGAGCGTCGGCAGAACCACCGCTCCGCGCACGGAATCATTGAACGATGGATGACGACGCGCTGCTGCGCTACAGCCGACAGATACTGCTGCCCGAACTCAGCGTCGAAGGCCAGCAGCGATTACTCGATGCCCGGGCCTTGGTGATCGGCCTCGGCGGGCTCGGTTCACCGGTCGCGATGTATCTCGGCGCCGCCGGCGTCGGTACGCTGCACCTTGTCGACGACGACGAGGTCGACCTGAGCAACCTGCAGCGTCAGGTGATACACACCACCGACCGCATCGGCATGTCCAAGGTCGAATCCGCAGCGCACGCCCTGAACGGCCTCAACCCGAGCACACACGTGCTGCCGAGCAAACAGCGCCTGTCGGGCGATACCTTGCACAAAGCCGTCGCAGCGGCCGACGTAGTACTCGATTGCAGCGACAACTTCGACACCCGGTTCGCGGTCAACGCCGCCTGCCACGACACGCAGACACCGTTGGTTTCTGGCGCCGCAATCCGCTGGGACGCGCAGATCAGCGTGTTTTCCGGCAAACCCGGCGAGCCCTGCTACCGCTGCCTGTATACCGAAGACGGTGAACAGGATCTGCGTTGCAGCGAAAACGGCGTGATTGCGCCATTGGTCGGCGTCATCGGCGCGATGCAGGCGCTCGAGGCGATCAAGCTGATCACCGGGGTCGGCGAGACGCTCACCGGCCGCCTGCTGATCCTCGATGCACTGCGTATGCAGTGGCGCGAACTGCGCCTGCGCGCCGACCCGAATTGCCCGGTGTGCGGCCAGCAGCACACGGCATGATTCTTTTCATCCACGGTTTCGGCAGCTGCGGCTGGGGCGACAAGTCACTGACTCTGCGGCGTCATTTCGGCATTGAGCACGTGATCGCGCCGGATCTGCCGTTCTGCCCCGAACGCGCGATCGCTCACCTGCGCGACCTGATCGACCGCTACGCCGTCAGGGCCGTGGTCGGCTCATCGCTGGGCGGCTACTACGCCACCTATCTGAACGCCGAAAGGCCACTGCCGACCGTGTTGATCAACCCGGCCATCGAGCCGCATGCGCTACTGCACGACTACCTGGGAGAACACCAGCGTTGGTGCGACGGCATGCGGTTTCGCGTGATACCCGCGTTCCTGCAGACCCTGATCGACATGCGTCGCGACAGCCTGGGCGACGACGAACGCTATCTTGTGCTGCTGCAGACCGCCGACGAGGTACTCGACTACCGCCTCGCCCAGGCGTTCTACGCAGATAAAGACATCGACGTGACCGAAGGCGGCAGCCACCGGTTCGATCACCTGGAAGCCCATCTGGCGCACATCACCGCGTGGCTGGACGAACAAACCAAAGAACATGGCTAAGAAACCCAGACCCCCACTCGACCTCGACCGGCTGCGCCAGGACATCGTGTTCAGCGACAACCTGCTCGGTCACGATTTGACGTTCCACACCACCTGGGGATTGTTCTCACCCAAAGGCATCGACGAAGGCAGCCGCCTGCTACTGGACCACCTCGAGGTCAGGCCCGACGATCGCGCGATCGACCTGGGCTGCGGCTACGGACCACTGGGCCTGGCGATCGCCAAGTCGGCGCCCGAAGGCACCAGCCTGATGGTCGACAAAGATTTTGTCGCCGTCGAATACGCCAACGCCAATGCCAAGCGCAATCACATCAACAACGCGCACGCCATGTTGAGCGACGGCCTTAAACATATACCTGATCAATCGTTCACATTGGCGGTCACCAATCTACCGGCGAAAACGAGCAAAGAGCACTACTATTTATTCTTTAACGACATCTATGAACACCTAGAACCGGGTGGTCGTTTTTATGTGGTCGTAATCAGCGGACTGCGCCAGTTTATCGCCCGCAGTTTTGAGGAAATATTCAATAACCACCGCAAGATCAAGCAAGGAAAGCAATACACGGTAGCCCTGGCCGTCAAGAAATAAATAATGAGAAAAAAGGATTCAAGTTCTGCCGCCGCGGGTCCGATAAACCCGCCATTGGATACGGAATGAAGTAAGCGTCTAGAGGGAGCGCGTCGATGAGCCTTAATGCGAGTGACCTGAATGTAGACACCGCGGCCGAATATCTCAGACTGGTCATACCGCTGCTGTCGCGACATAAAGTCCCTGCAACCCCCCACAACTACGCCATCTGGTACACCTACGTCAGCGGCGACCATCCGGCACTTAAGGCCGAGATCGATGCGCTGATCGCCGAAGGCAAGGCCTTCACACCGGCACTGAACGCGCAACTCTACCGCCAGTTCGTCGCCGAGATGGACCTCGACAATATCGAACGCGTGGGCACCGACCTGAGCACCATCATCGAAGAGGTCGGCTCTTCGCTGAGCAGCGCCAGCAACGACGCCGGTGCGTTCGAAGGGGCCTTGATCGAGATCGCCGAGGACGTTTCGAAGAAAGATGATCTGGGTGAGATCCGCAAACTGCTCGAAACGCTGGTCGATGAGACGCGCGCGATGCGTAAAACCACCAGCAGCATCCAGGCGAACTTCGAAACCAAAAGCTGCGAGATTCAAGAACTGCGCGACCAGTTGAAGCAGGAGCGCGCACGCGCGCTGACCGATCCCCTGACCGGCCTGTACAACCGCTTCGCCCTGATGGAAAAGTTGCAGGCGGCCACCGGCGAAATCAGCAACGATGAACCCTTGTCGATCATCATGCTGGATATCGACCGCTTCAAGACCATCAACGACGAACACGGCCACCTGATCGGAGACCGCGTGATCCGTTTCGTCGCGCAGATCCTGCAGCGCAATGTGAAAGGTCAGGACACCGCCGCCCGTTTCGGGGGTGAAGAATTCACCGTACTGCTGCCGGCCACACCGCTGGCCGGCGCCGAGGCGGTGGCCGAAGTCATTCGCAAGGCGGTATCCAAGGCGCAGTTGGTACGCGCAGACACCAAGCAACCGATCGGCCAGATCACGATCTCTGCCGGTGTCGCCACGTTCAATCAGGATGAAGACGTCGAGCGCTTTATCGAACGTGCCGACCGTGCTCTGTATCAGTCGAAGAACGATGGTCGTGACCGGGTGACGGTCGCCACCTCGTAAGCCGGCCGGACCTACGCCAACCCGCGCGCCAGCCAGGGGCCGACGATACGGCTGACGCCAACCGGCAGCTTCTTCCACGCGTTGATGAACAGGCGATACTTGGGGTTGTTCGGATTGAGGTCGGGCATCTCGGTCGCCTTGACCAGATGGTATTCGTAGTTCAGCGGCGTCGGCTCGAAACCCCAGTGTTTCTTGAAACGGTACGAACCCGTATCGATCTTGCTGCGTCCGAAATCGAATACCCGGCAGCCGCGCTCGACCGCACGGTGCATCACTTCCCAGTACATAAAATCGTTGGCCGCCAGGTTGCGCGCCTCTGAGATGCCGCCGCCGTAGAACGGCAACACCTGGTCGCGGAAGTAGTAGTTCATTACCGACGCGACCACCTGCCCTTCGTGAAAGATCGTCACGACATCGACATCGTCACCGAACTCTTTGCGGATTGCGGCGAAGTGGCTCTTGGGAAACACCGGCGTACCCAGATTGCGCACGCTGTGCGAGTA
>MWSD01000087.1_pt1 | contig 22677 bp, 19 predicted proteins | sample 1021921 | NCBI WGS metagenome assembly MWSD01 (sample SAMN06338133, study PRJNA374545) | mollusc metagenome | biome: marine bay; material: sediment; isolation source: gill 40 cm from animal B | host: Kuphus polythalamius | place: Philippines: Mindanao | collected 2011-09-12 | reverse complement strand
CCGGCCGAGGCCGTGATCACCACCGGCAAGCGCGATACGGTCGTGATGGCCTTGGGCGAAGGACGCTTCCAGCCGGTCGACGTGGTAACCGGTATGCGCACCGACGACAAGGTCGAGATCCTCAGCGGCATCAAGGCCGGCGACGAGGTGGTGGTGTCCGGGCAGTTCCTGATCGATTCGGAATCGAGCCTGCAGGCGAGCTTCCTGCGCATGGACGATACCGGCAGCGCCGGTAGCGCTTCACACGGCAGCCACTGAGGATCGGACCATGTTGACGAAGCTGATCGCCTGGTCGATCAACAATCGCTTTCTGGTGCTGCTCGCAGCGCTGGTGATCACCGGCTGGGGCTGGGTGGCGCTGCACAAGACACCACTGGATGCGATCCCCGACCTGTCCGACGTGCAGGTCATCATCAAGACCAGCTACCCCGGGCAGGCGCCGCGCGTGGTCGAAGAACAGGTCACCTACCCGATCACGACCACCATGCTGTCGGTGCCGGGGGCGCAGGTGGTGCGCGGTTACTCGTTCTTCGGCGACTCGTACGTCTACGTGATCTTCGAAGACGGCACGGATCTCTATTGGGCGCGCGCGCGTGTGCTCGAGTATTTGAACCAGGCCGCCGCCGATCTGCCCGACGGCGTACAGCCGCGACTCGGGCCGGACGCGACCGGTGTCGGCTGGGTATACAACTATGTGCTGGTTGATCGCAGCGGCAAGCACGACCTGGCCGAACTGCGCAGCCTGCAGGACTGGTTCCTGAAGTACGAGTTACAGACGGTGCCCGGCGTGTCCGAGGTGGCGACCGTCGGCGGCATGGTGCGGCAGTACCAGGTCGTGGTCGACCCGGAAAAGCTGCGCGCCTTCGGCATCTCGCTGGCCCGGGTTTCTGCCGCGATCAAGGCGGCCAACCAGGAGGTCGGCGGGTCGGTGGTCGAGCTGGCCGAGGCCGAATACATGGTGCGCACGCGAGGCTACCTGAGCGGCCTCAAAGACCTCGAACACATCCCGATCACGGTCACCGAGATGGGTACGCCGGTGCTGCTGCGCGATATCGCCACGGTGCAGATCGGTCCGGAGATGCGCCGCGTGGTCGCCGACCTCGACGGCGAAGGCGAAGTGACCGGCGGCATCGTCGTGATGCGCTACGGCGAGAATGCACTGACCACGATCGAGCAGGTCAAGGCCAAGCTGGAGACGTTGCGCCAGGGGCTGCCCGAAGGCGTCGAGATCATCGAGACCTACGACCGCTCGGCACTGATCGAGCGCGCCGTGAACAACCTCGAAGACAAGCTGGTCGAGGAGTTCATCGTGGTCGCGCTGGTGTGCCTGGTGTTCCTGTTCCACCTGCGCTCGGCATTCGTCGCGATCGTAACCCTGCCGCTCGGCATCCTGGCCTCGTTCATCATCATGCAGCACCAGGGCATCAACGCGAACATCATGTCGCTCGGCGGCATTGCCATTGCCATCGGCGCAATGGTGGATGCGGCGATCGTGATGATCGAGAACGCGCATAAGCATCTCGAGCGCTATCGCCACAACTATGGGCATGATGCTGAAGGTGCCGAGCACTGGGCGGTGATCACGCACGCTGCAGCCGAGGTCGGCCCTGCCCTGTTCTTCTCGCTGTTGATCATCACGCTGAGCTTTCTGCCGGTGTTCACGCTCGAGGCACAGGAGGGCCGACTGTTCGCGCCGCTGGCCTTTACCAAGACCTACGCGATGGCCGCAGCGGCCGGCCTGGCCGTCACGCTGGTGCCGGTGCTGATGGGCTACTTCATTCGCGGCAAGATCCCGGCCGAAAACAAGAACCCGCTCAACGTGTTCCTGATCTGGCTGTACAAGCCGCTGCTGACGGCCGTCATGCGACTGCCCAAGCTGACTCTGTTGGTCGCTTTTCTGGCGATCGTCAGCCTGGTGATTCCGATCGCCGGTCTCGGCGGCTTTTTCGAGCCGGCCAAGTGGCCGTTCCAGCTGGTCGAGATGGCGACCGGCAAGCCGCAGTCCGCCCCCGCTGAAATCGAACAGGCCAAACAAGACTTCGTTCGTGACTGGCGCAAGAGCTTTCGCGACACGCCCTGGCTGGCGCGCTTTGCCGACGGCCTGGGTTCGGAGTTCATGCCCGAGCTCGACGAAGGCGACCTGATGTACATGCCGACCACCCTGCCCGGCCTGTCGATCGGCAAGGCGCAGGAGTTGTTGCAACAAACCGACCGGCTGATCAAGAAGGTGCCCGAGGTCAAGCAGGTGTTCGGCAAGATCGGCCGCGCCGATACCGCGACCGACCCGGCACCGTTGACCATGATCGAGACGGTCATTCAGCTCAAACCGCACGATCAGTGGCGGCCCGGCATGACGACCAAGAAGCTGATCGAAGAACTGGACGCGGCTGTGCAATACCCCGGCGTCACCAACGCCTGGGTCATGCCGATCAAGACGCGTATCGACATGTTGGCGACCGGCATCAAGACCCCGGTCGGCATCAAGGTGGCCGGACCGGATCTATCCGAGATCGAGCGTATCGGACGCGAGATCGAAAAGGTGGTGATGCAGGTCGAGGGCACCACGTCAGCCTACTCCGAGCGCGTGGCCGGCGGGCGTTACATCGATATCGTGCCCGACCGCGTCACCGCTGCGCGCTACGGTCTGAACATCGATGACATCAACCAGGTGATCGCCGCGGCGGTCGGCGGTATCAACATCACGCAAACGGTCGAAGGGCTTGAGCGTTACCCGGTTAATTTGCGCTTCCCGCGCGAGCGCCGCGATGACCTGGAGAAACTGCGTAACCTGCCACTGGTCACGCCGACCGGCGCGCAGATTCCGTTGGCGCAGGTCGCCGAGGTCAAGATCATCGACGGCCCTCCGATGCTCAAGAGCGAGAATGGCCGGCTCAACGGCTGGACCTTCGTCGACATCCGCGACGTCGATCTCGGCGGCTACGTCGCACGCGCCCAGCAGGCGGTGCGCGAGCAGGTCGAGTTGCCGGCCGGCTATTCGATCACCTGGTCGGGCCAGTACGAGTACATGCTGCGCGCCAACGAGCGCTTGTCGCAAGTGGTGCCGCTGACCCTGGTGATCATCTTCGTGTTGCTGTATCTGACGTTCCGCCATGCCGGTCAGGCACTGATGGTCATGGCCTCGCTACCGTTCGCCTTGGTCGGCGGCTTCTGGCTGATCTTCCTGCTCGACTTTCACCTGTCGGTTGCGGTCGGCGTCGGCTTTATCGCGCTGGCGGGCGTTGCCGCTGAATTCGGCGTGGTGATGTTGGTCTATCTCGACAACGCGCTACGCGACCATCAACGGCAAGGCGAACTCACGCCGGCCAGCCTGCGCGCCGCGATCATGGAAGGCGCCGTACTGCGCGTGCGGCCGAAGGCGATGACGGTCGCAGTGATCGTCGCCGGCCTGCTGCCGATCTTTCTCGGTACCGGCACGGGTTCCGAGGTGATGAGCCGCATCGCTGCACCGATGATCGGCGGCATGATCACCGCGCCTTTGCTGTCGCTGTTCGTGATCCCCGTGATCTACCTGTTGTGGAAGGGCCGCGGCCTGCGACAACCTGAAGAACCCGACCAGGAACCAACCGAGACCTTGCCCGAGCCGGATGAGCCAGAGGAGAAACCGGCATGAATTCGCTCGATCGAGGAGTCGAGGCAAACGACGTTACCGCCTTCTGGTTTGCGCCAGACATGCGCAAGGCCTGGTTCCGCTCGACGCCCGAAATCGATCAAGAGATACGGCAACGTTTCGAACAGATCTGGCAAGCGGTCAGTCAGGGCCGGTGCAGCGATTGGTTGAATGATGCGAATGGCTGTCTGGCATTCGTCATCGTGTGTGACCAGTTTCCGCTCAACATGTACCGCGGTACCGCCAAGTCGTTCTCGACCGAAACGCTCGCGGTGGCCGCCAGCCGGCGCGCGGTGGATACCGGCCTCGATCAGGCATTGCCCGACGAGCACAAGGCCTTCCTGTACATGCCGCTGATGCACAGCGAGCGCATCGAGCATCAGCAGCGTGCAGTGGAACTGTTCGATGCCGCCGGGTTAAGCGACAACTTGCGGTTCGCCAAACACCATCGCGAACTCATCGAACGCTTCGGGCGCTTTCCGCACCGCAATGCGATACTCGGTCGGCGCAGCACGCCGGAAGAGCGGGCCTATCTTCAATCCAAAGAGGCGTTCACCGGCTGATATGTTCTTTAACCGTTACACCATCGATTGAATTCAGTCGCATGCCTGAGATCACACTGACAGACGAACGCTTCACCGTTGATCCGGAACAAGTGGCAACTCAGCTACCCGCCGTATTGCAGATGCTGCGCGATCAACTACCGCTGCAGCCCATGTGCAATCAGGGTGGCTTCGCGGATGCCGAACATCTCACGCTGAGCGTCTTGTCGGTCGAACACCAAGGCGATAGTAGCCGCGCGAGGGTCAGCGTGTTTTTCGAAGAGGTCGTCGGCGGATGCAATTGCCACGACGATCCGCACCGCGCCAATGTTCACGGCCTGTTGCAGGTCAGCGTCGACCGCAGCCGTGGCAGCGCAGTTGTAGACATCATCGACGATTAGCCGAAAGGTGCAACCAAGGCGAAACGATCACTCGATCGGTTCGAGCGACACCACTTTGCCGGCCTCATAACGTTCGGCATGGGTGAACACGCGTTGCTTGTCTCGGTAGTCTCGCCGGCCGTGAAACTCACCGTCGACCATGAAGATAGATCAGGCGGAGTCGGCCGCAAGTCGGTCGATAGCGAAGGGCTGCAACGGCGGCGCGACGCTGCGCGGCATCCGGTAGAGGTTCGATGCCTGATTGAAGAAATCGGTCTGCGTCATCGGTCGACTGAAGTGATAACCCTGCAGATATCGGCAACCATGCGCCAACAACCAGTTGAGCTGTTCTTCGGTCTCGACACCCTCGGCGATGATGTCAAAACCCAGGCGGTTGCCGATCGTCAGAATCGCTTCGACCAGTGCGCCATCACGCTCGCCATGCGTCAGGTCATCGATAAACGATTTGTCGATCTTGATGACGTTCACCGGCAAATGCTTCAGGTACGACAGCGATGAGAACCCGGTACCGAAGTCGTCCAACGCGATCTTGACCCCAATCTGCGCGAGCGCACCGAGCAGGCACTCCGCGCGCTTCGAGTCTTCGATCAAGGCGCTCTCGGTCATCTCGAGGTCGAGCACATCCGACGGCAGGCCGGTGTCGCGCAACGCGGACTGCACCTGGTCGACGAAGCCCGGCTGCATCAACTGGTGGGCGGACACGTTCACATGCATGGTGATGTCATAGCCCGCCATTTCGCGCCATACCGCGGCGGTCTTCAGCGCTTCGCGCAACACCCATTCACCGATCGGATTGATCAGACCACTGTGTTCCGCCACGTCGATGAACTGGCCCGGCGCAAGCAACCCGCGCGTCGGGTGATTCCAACGCAACAGCGCCTCCGCCGAACTCACGCGGCCGGACTTGGCATCGACGATCGGCTGGTAGTAGACCTCCAACTGACTGCGCTCGAGCGCCTGGCGCAGGTCATCGCGCAACTCCAGCTGCTCGCCGACCTGCTGCGACATGGTCGCATCGTAGAAGGCGTAGTTGTTCGGACCCATCGCCTTGGCCGCGTACATCGCGGTGTCGGCGTGCTTGAGTAGCGTGTGAACGTCCTGGCCGTCGCGCGGATAAACGACGACACCGCAGCTCCAGGTCACATAGGTTTCGTATTCACTGATGGTGTAATAGCGACCGACGCACGAGAACAACCGCTCGATGAAGCGTCCGATATCCGAGCCTTCACCGTGCACATAGTCTTCGATCAACACAACGAACTCGTCGCCCCCCAACCGTGCCACCGTGTCGCTGGCACGCACCGCCAGGCGCATCGCGTCGGCCACCTGGGTGAGCAGATAGTCGCCGTACTCATGGCCATAGGTGTCGTTGATCGCCTTGAACGCGTCCAGATCGATGAACGCCACGGCCACTTCGCTATCGTTGCGCTTCGCGCGGGCCAGCGATTGTTCCATACGCGTATGCAGGTAGGCGCGGTTGGGCAGCCCGGTGAGCACATCGTGGGTCGCCATATACTCGGCGTGTTCTTTCTGTTGCTGCAGTTCGATGTTGGCGCGCGCCAACCGCTCGATCATAACGACGAAGAATTTCGGCATCAGCACCAAGCCACCCATCAAACCCGTGTAGGCGAGTGGCTCGGCCGCGAGGTAGCCGTTGTAAACAGCCGCGCCGGTGAACCCGAGCAGGCCGACCAAGGTCGCGATCTGCATGTGATGCTGGCCGTAACGCAGGCCGTTGCCGATCATCACCCACAGGAACAGCGGGTAGAAGGCGATCCCGGTGGTTCCGAAGTAAGCCGTCAACAGCGTGGCAACGGAAAGGTCGGCGACGATCGCGACGTAGCGTCGCCACAGGTGGGTAGCCTTGTGGCGGGCGATGTACGACAGGTAGAAGATGCTGGCGAGCATGTACGACAACGCCAACATTACCGGCAGGTTGTCGGCTCCATCGAAAGCGCGAACGATAGCCAGCATGGCACTGCCCAGGATGCTGAGTGCGACACGCGCAACGGCCTGGCCCTGCTCCTGGTTGATATCCCCGCCGGAGCCGAAAAAGATCAGCCGCCAAAGCGATACGTCGCCGTCAGGCTTGGCCTGGGCCGGGCTTTGCGGCGTTGGCAGCAGGAGGTCGGCCGCTCGGGGTTGTTGTTGTACCTGACCGTCGTTGCGGGACATGTCCTTTGCACTTGTCGGGGCATCGCGCTGCCCTAACTGCCGGCAGCTCCACTTGAAACCATCGGCCCGGACGGGGTTTTCTTAATGGAAGGAGCGCTTGCTCAGGCGGCGCCGAACCAGAAGCGATCGTCTTTGCCGAGAAACTCGTCGACCGGCATGTAGTGGCTGCCGTCGCAGGAGAACGTCAATCCCACCATGCCGTTGATGACGTTCAGCGAGCCCGACCGCAGGTAGAGCGTACTGTCGGCCAGACGCAGTCGCGCCATGCGGCCAAACACGTCGCGCAGCGCCGAACGCGGCACCTTGGCACGTTCGGCGTATTGGGCACGCGGATAGGCCAGGCAAACCGAGGGGTCGGTGATCTCATCGAGCACGTGCAGCCGGTAGTTGTGCGGATCGTCGTACAGCCACAACGTCGCACGCGAACTGCCGTAGTGCAGCTTGGCGTGAAAGATGCCGCGTTCGGCCATCAGTGACACGACCGTGTCGTGCACTTCTTCCAGGCGCTCGTCCATCGCGCTGTGCACACGCTCCTGCAGAAAGAGATTCTGCCGAATCGCCGGGTCGCCCTTGATCTGACGCCATGCCGACGACCCGCACAATGCGGCGTTGTTGGTGCTGGGCAGGCTATCGAGCGCAAAGTCGGCGGCCACGAAACCGAGCACCGCGCCACCGGGTTCCTGCACGCGGTGCAACGCGGTTACGCAAGGCTGCCGATCGACGCGGCTGACATACACCGGTGAAAGATGGAACGCGGCGTCCACCGCCAGCCCAAGCAGAAAGGGACGCACCGACAGATCCTGTCCGCGGACCGAGGACTCGATACGGTCGTCTGTCACGTTGGCCGAAACCTGGCGACGCTCGGTATCCAGGGCATAAAGCAGCTTGCAGCCCGGCAGGTGGGCGATCGACGCGGCCAGCACCGCGTCGAGCTTGTCTGCCGTCGACCAGGTTGCCGCGCACACCGAAGCAGTCGGCGCCAGCACCAAGCGTAGCGCCCTGTTCAGGATCGTCCGTTGACGTTCGATTTCGGCCTTGAGCGAAGGACCCATCGTCCCTCCAGAACGGGTTTCTTAACCTGAAGCAAGAAGCGCTCCCGGGTTATATACCCATAAACTCAGGCCATGGTGGGCTGAGATCGCCCCGTGTTGGTGCAGCGCAGCATGTCGCGCACCGGCGCGACTCATCGGCGCTCATTCGCCGCCCGCAAACCCCTGCTGTCGCCAGGCCTCGAACACCAGCACCGCCACGCTGTTCGACAGGTTCATGCTGCGCTGCCCCGGCACCATCGGCAGACGCAGGCGACGCTCCGGCGGCAAGGCGTCGAGCATGGCCTGCGGCAGGCCGCGCGTTTCCGGACCGAACACAAAGGCATCGCCGGCGGCGTAGTCGATCTGATCGTAGCGTTGACGGCCGCGGGTCGATACGCCGAACCAACGCGGTGGCTCGACTGACGAAAGGAAGTGCTCGAAATCGGCATGTTGCTGAACCGTGGCGAACTCGCGGTAATCAAGCCCGGCGCGTCGCAGGCGCTTGTCGTCGAACTCGAATCCGAGCGGATGAATCAGGTGCAGAGTGCTGCCGGTGTTGGCGCACAGGCGTATGATATTGCCGGTATTCGGCGGAATCTCCGGCTGATAGAGCACGACATGAAACAACGCGAGGAACCCGATCTCGATGGCTGACACTGACCCACGCCTAGCCTCTGAATTCTGCGGTATGCGATTCGCGACACCCCTGGTGTTGCTGTCCGGCTGCGTGGGCTTCGGCGAAGAGTACACGCGAGTGAAAGGCTTCTCCAACCGCGATGCCGGCGCGATCTGCCTGAAAGGTACGACCGGCACACAGCGTTTGGGCAATGCACCGCATCGGGTCTACGAAACACCCGGCGGCATGCTCAACGCGATCGGCCTGCAGAACCCGGGAGTCGACAAGGTGGTCGACGAGATCCTGCCGACACTCGATTTCGACGAAACCCGGTTTATCGCCAATGTCTCGGGTTCGACGATCGAGGAATACATCGCGGTTACACGCAAGTTCGACGACTCGCCGATCGATGCCATCGAAATCAACATCTCGTGCCCGAACGTCAAGGAAGGCGGCGTGGCCTTCGGCAACGATCCCGACATGTCGGCGCGGGTGGTCGAGGCCTGCCGCAGCGTGACCGACAAACCGCTGATCACCAAGCTCTCACCGAACCAGACCGACATCGCCGAGAACGCCCGCCGCTGTATCGAGGCCGGCAGCGATGCCTTTGCGGTGATCAACACGCTGATGGGCATGGCGATCGACATCGAGGCGCGCACCCCCTATATCGGCAACAACCAGGGCGGCCTGTCGGGCCCCGCGATCAAGCCGATCGCGCTGCTCAAGGTGCACCAGGTGTACCAGGTCACCAAGGAGCACGGCATTCCGATCATCGGCCAGGGCGGCGTGACCACACCGTCCGACGCGATCGAGTTTCTGCTCGCCGGCGCCTCGGCGGTCGGGGTAGGTACGGCACTGTTCTACGATCCGCTGATCCTGCCCAAGATCAACCAGGGGATCGTCGACTACATGGACCGCCAGCAACTGGCCAATGTCGGCCAGATCACCGGCGCCCTGCAGCTCAACACCCGCAAGCCGGCGCAGGCCTGCGGCTGCTAGGCACCGCCAAGCCGCGGCATGACCAGCTTGCCGCGGATTGACTTCGAACATTAGCAATGGGTTATACTCGGCGTACGCGTCCCTGGCGGACGTAGATAACTCTCAAACCTTTTGGAGAGAACCATGAGTGACGTAGAAGCCCTGAAGGCTGAAAAAGCCAAACTGATCACCGAAATGCTCGACATGCAGAAGCAGTTCATCGATATCGAGCACAAGAACGGCATTTCCGGCAAAGACTACTACTACTCGCAGGAAGGTCTGCTGAAAGACTATCGCGAAGTCTATATGCAGAAAGCCATGCGCGTGGTTGAGTTGTCGCACCAGATCGTCGGTTCTTCCGCCAACTGATCGACCCAGGCTTTCCGCCTAAAAGGCCCGCCTCCGGCGGGTTTTTTTACGTCTGTTTACCTTCAGAATCTGCCCGGCGCGCCGACTTTTGGATAGCGAAAAGTCTCTGTCAGCCGAGCATCTATGACCGAAACGACCGAACATCCTTCACCCGCCGCACTGCGCCGACTGAGCACCCTGCGCGACTTGGGGGATGACATATTGCACACGCTGAGCGCGCAGACCTTTGTTCATCATGCGCCCAAAGGCGCCGAATTGCTGCAAATAGGTTCGGAAGATGACGCTATCTTGTATCTGCTGGATGGCACCTGCGAACTCCAGGCGGAAGATGGGGCAGTGACCACGATCCGCCATACCGACGAGTCGGCCAAGTCACCGTTGGCGCGCCTGCGCCCCAGCCATTATCACGTCGTCGCGCGCAGCCCGGTGCGCTTTCTGCGGATCGACAACGGCCTTCTGAGCGAATCGCTCGGATCGGTCGAACCGCATTCCGGCCTCACGATCGACAATTACGAAGTGGAAGAGGAAGAAGACCTCGGCCACCTCGGCGCAGAGAACCGCCTGACTCTGAGGTTGTACGAAGACCTCAACACCGAACACCTGTTGCTGCCGAGCCTGCCCGAAGTCGCCGTGCGCATCGGCGAGGCGGTGAACAACGACGATGCCGACGCCCGGCGGATCGCGAAACTGATCGAAACCGATCCGGCGATTGCCGTGAAAGTGATCAAGGCGGCCAACAGCGCCCGTTTCGGCGGCGTCGCGCAGTTGGCGACCGTGACCGATGCCGTGGCCCGGCTCGGCATGCAGAACATACGCACGCTGGTCGTCACCTTCGCGTTGCGCGAGTTGTTCCGCACCGACAGCAAGGTGCTGAAAAAGCGCATGCTGGGATTGTGGGAACACAGCCGGCGCATTGCCGCGCTGACCCACGTCCTGAGCACGCGGGTCGACGGTTTCAATCCGCATGAAGCGATGCTGGCCGGCCTGATACACGACGTCGGCGGTTTGGCCGTGATCAGCTACGCACGTGAAGTACCCGAGGTTGCCGAAGATCCGGTCGCGCTCGAGGCAAGTATCCGTTCACTGCGCAGCCAGCTCAGCGGGCTGATCCTTTCAAAATGGAAGCTACCCGTCGAGTTGGCCAACGCCGCCAAAGAGGCAGAGAACTGGCGACGCGAACACCCGGGCAAACCCGATTACGCGGATCTTGTGATCGCAGCACAGGTACACGAAGGGATCTTCGGCGACCTCGATCCGCAGAAGGTGCCGGCGGTGGCGCGTCTTGGTCTGACGGTCGATGAACAAAGCCAACACCTGCAGGCACTGAAGGACGACGAAGCGGAAGCGGAGATCGCAGCCGCCAAGCAACTGCTTGCCGGATGAGCGCGCCCCGACAGGAATAGTCAAACATATACGGCAGCGATAACATGAGTGCCCAGATAAAAAACGAATCCACCAAGCCGGGAGCCAAGCAGATGCCGGAGGACGACCGCGCATCCATCATTGCTGCTTTGCGCCGCCTCGAACATCTGTCCAGTCTCGACGACCAACAGCTGGAAGGTTTGGCGGAACTGCTCGACGTCCAAAAAGCGCCACCCGGCACCTGCCTGCTGCCGATGGGCAGCGAAGACAAGCGCCTGCTGTTCTTGCTGTCCGGTCGCGTTGAACTGGTCGCCAATGACGGTGCACGACACGTCGTGGCCGACGGTGACGAAGCCGCACAAGGCCCGCTGTCGAAGCTGCGACCTTCGCGATACCGGGTAACCGCCCAGACGTTGACCCGCTACCTGTTCGTCGAACAACAATTACTCGATCGCTACGTCTGCGACCTGTCTACGCAGGCGTTCATTGTCGAAGAGACCGACCTGTTCAACACCGCGAGCCAGCTCATCGAGGGCGAGGAATCGCATCACCCACTGATCTTCGACCTGTTCGACGACATCAACCGCGGGCATGTGTTCGTGCCGTCGGATCCGGAAGTGGCCGTACATGTCGGTCGTTCGCTGAATCCCAACGGCGACATCCCCAAGATGGCCAAGACGCTGTCGCGCTGCCCGGTCATCACACTCAAGGTATTGCGTGCCGCCAAGTTGATCGGCGGTGCCGAACAGGTATCGCGCAACATCCCGGCCGCGATCAAGCAACTCGGCGCCGAGCAGTGCTTCGAGTTTGCGGTGCGCTGCGTATTACGTGAATCGCTGCGCAGCGATTCGCAGACGGTGCGCAACCAGATGCGCGCCTGGTGGCGACGCGCCGTACAGATGGGTGCCGTTTGCCGCGTGCTTGCGCGCATCGACAGCCGTTTCGATCGCGACTCCGCCGGCGTGGTCGGCCTGATGCACAGCATCTCGGAACCGGTTCTGCTCGGCTACGCAGACCAACATGCCGATCTTCAGGACCCTGCCGCATTGCAGCGCGTACTGCGCCAGAATCGCGCGACCGTGAGCCAGGTGTTGCTTACCTTGTGGAACATGCCGCACGAAGCGGTCGAGACCGCCAGCATCAACCGGCCCTGGTCGTACGATCATGACGGTGACCCCAACTATTCGGATATTACGATCGCCGCCTTGTGGCACATCGGTCGTTCCGACGACGGCGACGAGGCATTGCCGGCGGCCGATGACGTGCCGTCATTGGTGAAGTCCGGCCTGGCGAACCCGCCGGACGAGATCATGCGCAAGGTGGCCGCAACCATCGAGCGGATCAACAACTTCGCCGCATCGTTGGCCGATCCCTAGCCGATCGTGCTGCGCGCGACAGCCACATGTAAAACCGTGTTATCGAAATCGACGTAGCGCAGACAAATTGCTCTGTTTGCCCGACACACTCGCCGCTTCTGTGCACCGAATTCAAGAATCTACGTCTGCTCGATGACGCGAACAGCGCGACCGTCGTGATATCATCGCACGCGTTACGTTAGTCGACCCGCTGGTTGTGGGTAAGCACGGAGCCAACCCTCAGACAAGGCTCGGCGCCGGCCGCAATCGGCAATCCAGGGCAACGTCATCGGATGGCAAAAGCCAAGGCGTAACCTGTACCGCGCATCGGGTGTAGTTACCCCAAGGAAGGGATGTTCGTGATTGATTCGCTGTTAAACGGAGCTGACTGGAGCCAGAACAACCGGCTACTGGTTCTGCACACGCCCGCCGGCCCGGACGCCTTCCTGGCTGAAGCCGTCCAGATTCGCGAAGCCATCGGCCCTATCTGCGACCACGCCGGTTTCGTCATCAATATGACGGCATTGTCGGCCGATGCCCATCATGACCTCACCACCTTGCTCGGCCAGCCCGTGCGGCTCGACCTGCAAACGAGTCAGTCACGTACCGAGCTTCGGCCGTTCCATGGGCATATCACCCAGATCACGCGCGTCGGCGCCAACGCCGGGTTCGGACGTTACCAACTGAAGATCGAACCCTGGCTGGCGTTTCTCAATCATCGTCGTGACAGTGTGATCTATCAGGATCGTACGGTGTTCGACATCGTCGAACAGATTCTGGGCAGCTGGCAACAAGCCAAACTGGTACCCGACTGGCGCTGGGAAATTGCCGACCGCGAGCTCTACCCCACCCGCTCGATCACTACCCAATACCAGGAAACCGATCTGGCGTTTGTCCGTCGCCTGCTGGTCGAAGAAGGACTGTTCTGTTGGTTCGAACACACCGGCGATGACAGCGACGTTTTCGGCAAACATACCTTGGTCATTGCCGATCACAACGAAGCGTTCGTCGACAATGTTCAGCCGGCATTTCGTTTCACCCAACCCGGAGCCACGCTGAGCGAAGACAGCCTCGATCGATGGCACGGCAGCCGTCGCCTGGACAGCAGCATCACCACGTCGGCGAGTTGGGACTACCGCACGCTCGATACCCGACCCCAGTCTGCGCCCAGCCGAATCGACAACGGCAGCGAGTCGTGGATGATCGAAGCTGTCGACGACCCCGGCCAGTACGCCTGGGAGACATCGGCCCAAGGCAATCGCCGCATCGACAATCAACGCCAGGCACTCGATGCGCGCGCGAAACTGTTCACCGGTGAAGGTACCGTGCGCACTGCGATGCCGGGCAGCATCTTCCGCCTCGACGACCACGAAGATCACGCCGGCGACGAAGAAGAACATCGCCGCTTCGCAATCGTCGAGATCACCCATCAAGCACGCAACAATCTCAATGAGCACGTTCCCGATGCAATGGCGGCGCTCGGTGATCGGGCCTCGCTGTTCGACGAGGTCTGGGGCGATGCCGAAACCTCGCCCGACCTTTATCGCAATCGGCTGACGGCCGTGCGGGTCAGCGTGCCGTGGCGACCACTCGATATCGACGGTCACGGCAGGTTTATACATCCCAAACCGACAATTGACGGCACCCAGACGGCGATCGTTGTCGGCGACGGCGCACCGACCCACACCGATCGCGATCACCGCGTACGCGTGCAGTTTCATTGGCAACGCGGTGCCAATGCCGCCAACCGACGCAATCAACCCAACTACGGTGACAATGCGCCGGCCAGCGGGTGCTGGTGGCATTTCTGCACGGCAACATCGATCGACCCGTTGTGGTTGGTGCGGTATACAACGGTCAAGGACAGGCCGACGCCGCGGGTAACCAACGCACACAAGGTGGCAGCCAATCGAGCGCCAATGCACCGGCCTTCTTCGCCGGCAAGGCCGAGCCGCACGCCCATACCGCATCGCTGTCAGGCATCAAGACCCAAGCCTTGCAAACCAGCCGCAGCGGCCAGGGCGGCTTCAACCAGCTGGTGTTCGACGACGCACCGGGTGAGGCGCGCATCGAGCTGGGCAGCACGCAATTCGATACCTGGCTGCAACTCGGTCACCTCAAACAACAGGACGACAATGAACGCCTCGCCGCACGCGGACACGGTGTCGATCTGACCACCCAAGCCAGTGCCGCCTTACGTGCCGGTGCCGGCGTGCTGATCTCGGCCGACGCCCGGCGCGGCGCATCGAGTACCCATCTCGATAGCCGCGAGGCAATCGATCAAACCGGTATCGCCAAAGACCTGACCGTGTCGCTCGCCGATGTCGCCGCCAAGCAGAACGCCGCACTCGCCAACGACCCGGCCGCCAAAGAGCTGCCTGTCAGCAAGGGCCTGGAACATGCCTTGGAGGTGCTCGAAAGCACCGACAACCTCGGTGAGCACAGTGAGAGCACCCACGGCGAATTCAAAGCAACGCTCGGTGGCAGCGGCACCGTACCGGCCTGGAGCGAACCGCGCATTCAATACGCCGCACCCGGTGGCATCGCACAACTGACGCCAGCCAACGCCTTCCTCGTCGCCGGCAAAACCGCCGGCATCGCGACCAGCCAGGACACCAACTTCGTTACCCAGGCCAACCAGAGCGTCGCGATTCGCAGCGGGCTGTCGATGTTCACCATCGGCAAAGCCGAAAACGGCAGCAAACCGAATACCGAGACGGGTATTCATCTGCATGCCGCCAGCGGCAAGGTCAGCATGCAGTCGCAGTCAGACCAGACCAAGATCGCCGCTGAAAAGAAAGTGACCATCACCAGCACGCATGCCAGCACACACGCCTCAGCAAAGGGTCACCTGCTCTCTACCGCACAAGGGGCTTACATCAAGCTCGAAGGCGGCAACATCGAAGTGCACGCGCCGGGTGAGGTGAAGTTTAAGGCCAGTCAGAAGAATTTTACGGGGCCGAAAGGGAGTAGCGTTGACGAGAATTTGGCGCCCGTGAATGCGTTGAAGGGTTGCGAAGTCCAGATGAAAAGCGCGGCCGCCACCGGCGGAGGCTGTGTGCCTCTAGGATAACGACTGTGTCTACATTCCCAGAGCTCTACACCGACCACGAGAGTCGACTTATCGCGTTGACGAGCGAAGGCGGTCTCGGCGCTGCAGCTGTGGAGAAGGTTAACTCGACAATAACCGATACCAAAAGCATTGCATATGCAATGATTGATCCCACACTGCGTGATGTCCGTGAAGACCCTTTGTTCATCGAGCTCTCAAGCCGTGCAAAGATCTCCGAGCCAGTTAGGCTTCCTGTAAGGCACAAGAATGTTGATGAGCGGCTCGTTCCTATACTGATTCCTATCGACGTCTCGGTTGCCTCACACTCTCTACTACTTCGCTATTTTTTCGGGATAGGGGCAGAAGACTGGGCGACAGATTCGTTGAACGAAGGCTTGGGCCACCGATTTTGTGGAGTTTTCATTTCAAACGCTTCGATCGAATCGATCGCGCATCACTTCGCCAAGCAATCGATTCTGAACGATCCCAGAGGGGGTAAGAGCTGGATTCGCTGGTTTGACCCCGCTGTCACGGATCGATTTTGGCCTCGATTGAATAGTGGCCAACAATCGAAGATGTTGGCCACTTGCACCTATTGGGTGGGCTTGGGTCGCCTATGCGCCATTGCTTGCCGCACCAACCCTGACTCGAACTCGAACGCTGACGATTTGGTCTTGGACGCAACGCAATGGGCGTTGTTGGACAACCTAAGCATCATCAATACAGAAATCGTCGAGCACGAAGCGCGTACAAGTACAAAGGTGAGCAGCGAGCAACGCGGCTGGTACGAAGATCTAGTCATGCGGGCCTACGCGATGAAAATATCGGAGCCCAGCGATATCCGAACGCTTCTTCGATTTGCATTACGCTACCACCCAGCCGTTGATACCCATATGCGTGTTGCGCAACGGCTAGCAACTCGCGCGCGCACACAAACCGTGAACCAATGCCTAGCGGCCTTCTCAGATACCGATTGGGAAGAGATCTGCGGCGAGCTAAACCGTTGATGATACCGCTTGTGAGGACGAAATGAGCACGTTAGGGAACAACTATCTCGATCAATGCGAGCAATGCAAGAGCACCGGACTTGCGCTGCTGCCTGTCCGGTATGCGGTATTACCAGCAAACGTACAGGCTTCGATTCCTGAAGCCCTGAAATGCGGCAATGTTCAAGGGGTCGATTTGGATCCCGCGCATTTCAAGTATGGATTAAGGGTAATCCGCCCCGGTTTTATTTATCTGTTTTACGAACAGGGCCCTGAAGGCAAGAACTATTGGGAAGTCTACAGTGTCGACCCCAACGGCACGCTGCACTTAATGGCCTCACCGGCGTTCGCGTTCGCATTAACGGTACCTTACTCGTGCAGTCGCAAACACCACCACTCGATCGCCACAGAATTCTTAACAATCCGATCGCCGGATGAGTGCGGCAAAATCTGGCTGGCGTTCAGTGAGCACAAGTGGTCGAAAGAAACGGTTCGCTACTACGAAGATGAAGCAAATCGGAAAGGGAGATTTCAGGTTTTTCAACCAGCGGAGTGGATCAAAGGTACGACACAACAAGCACATGCTGCCGAGGTATTTGGTGCGCTTCCCGAAGTACTCGAATACAAAGCAGATACCAGCCGTCTCACATTACCCTCTCCCTCTGACAAAACCGGTAAATTTAGTGACGACGCCGATAAACAATACGCCTTCAAATCCGAGCAATTCGAGCAGTTGAGTACCCGCTATCCGCTGTTGCTCCGAAATGACAAGACGCATTTGGCCTCCACCTATGACTTAATGGCGAGCCGCAGTACCGACGAGATCGGTAATCGGAACGGGACACCGCTGGTCTTCGCTCTGTGGGACGCCATCGGCTGTACACACGAACTCGCGGGGTTCCGAAACGAAGCACTCGGTCGAGTAACACAGTATCGAACCGAGCGGGAAAAAGAGTTCGACGCTCTCGCGGCCATTCACGGTGCAAAGAAGGCGCTCGGTGATCAGGCCGCTGAAAAAGCCGTGGATAAGATTCGAGAAGTTCATTACCGCCCCAAATCGTACTTTGAGCAAGAAGTTGCAGCGGGTCGTTGGTTGGATTTCCCCTACCAAATCACTGAACTCGAAACGGAAGCCGACCCCTACAACCCCAATCCTGAGCCCACCATCAAAGTCGAAGTTTTTCGTGATGGCTGGGAAGAACGTCACGAGAAAGCGCGACAAGCGGCGAGAGACGAATTCGACGAAGAAGAATGGCCGACTTACGAAGCCAACCTCGATTTGAAGCGCATGGACACGTTCAAATCACAATACTACGCCGTTCAAACCATTGCAGAAGATTATGCACGCGAGCGCTCGCGTCAACTCATCAATTGGCTCGAAGCGCCTTTGTTGGTAGACACATTGCGCGACTACGCACCGGACAATATCAAAGACGGCGTGGCGTTCGAAGAGGTGGTTGCCGAGGCAATTAATGGCTTGACGATCAGCGACGAAGGCGAAGCAAAGATCAACGCCTGGATTGCTGAGCTCAAAGCATCTCCTACCAACCTGTTTTGGCGAGCTTTTGTGCTCAATCAGAAGAAGGCCTATGGCGACCTCGCAGCGGCACTCCAGTTAGCCACGGGGGCTGCACAGGAAATACTGAATGAAGAGAACTGGAAGAGTACGCTCGCGGAACTGAATAACGCTGAATCGCTAGCAGGCGTATACCAGCAAGCTGCAAGCGCGTACGCTGCCGGAGGTAACAACCATGCGGCACAAGACCCTACTCGCCTGAGTAATATGGACAAGCTTGGTGCATCGACTGCACCGCTGGTATTCAGACATTTTCGTGTCAAACAGCACGGCCTCTACGTCAAAGAAAAGGTTATTCAGCACCTGTTCTTTCTACGGGCGTTTGCAACACCAGAAGCATCGGCTCATGTAGTGGTAGAGCAGATCCGCTGGCAAAAAATTGCGAACGTTACTGTCGTTCGGCAGTTCGAGGGGATCGGTGAGCGGGCCGCTGCAACTAGTGCGTCAAGTGCCGCGGGCACTACCGAGCTTAGAGCAGCGCTAGATGCTGCACACACGTCGGCTGCAAGCATCAGTGGTGCGCATAGCGGAAACTTCAGTCTCATACGCGATGCGCGCTGGTCACTGCTCGTTGGATTGATCGAATTGTTTAATCTCGGCAAGATCACCGCCTTCGACCTTGAGGATGGCTCGGCGAAATCGAAGTTTGCCGCGACGGCATCAATGATGGCGTTAACCGCAATCATGTTTGACATTGCTGCGACCAGAGAAGAAAAGCTTGCCGGGGACGCAACAGCGGCCTTTCAGAAGCTGAAAGTCGCGGGGGCGTCGCTTGCAGGAGCGGCGGCAGGGATCGGGGTTGTTACCGATTTTGCTGATGGCTGGTCAACTTGGAAGAAGGGGCGCATTACGTTGGCGTCAGCTTATGCGACGAAAGGCATCGTGGGGTTTGGATACGCCGGTTTAGTGTTAGCCCAAGCGGGCGTCCCGGCTGCAGCAATTCTTTCTCGGCTTGGGGTTGGTGCAGCAACGGTGCAGACTATGGAAGCCGTCGGCAATGTTGCAACCGCAATCTTACGTTTTCGCGTCGCACTGCTTCTCCCTGTTGGCGTCTGGTTGGCTGTTGGATTAGTCGTCGCTCAAGTTGTTATCTGGCTGCTAGAACCCGACGCGCTCGAAACATGGTGCGAGTCGTGCGCGTTCGGGAACGAACCTGACCTAACATGGGGTACCGATAAACAAATGGACGAATTTCGTAAATCTTTAGGACAGGTGCTCTAGATGACGCTGCGAGTGCTGCAAGGCAAAATCCAAAATTTGACTACGACTCGGGCAAAATCCAGTTTTCTGCTTTCAGATCGCGACAAAGGCATCTTCGGAACCATAGCGGCAGTTGCTGGTGCTACTGGACAGGCTGGGGCGGCTGCGGGGGTTGCACAATCTACGTCTCAAATGTTGGAAGAGGCGGACATTGTACGCTTCGATATCGACGGGGAAACAGTTGAAGGCTGGCTGTGGCGCTCGCCATTCAAAGAGGGTGATCAGGTAGAGGTGGTTGTTGAAGCGGCCGATGGGCCTGAATGGTTATGGACTGTTCTTCGATCGGCTGACCGAACCATTGCACTTTATCCGCACTGCATAAGAGGCATACGGAGTCACTGGCGAAATGCCTGGCGCTGGTGGTTCAAAGGTTCGCTGTTTGCGTTTGTGTTTACTGGGATCGGGATGGAGATCATCGCGTGGCTAATGGAAGGAGAATCGTGGTTCTTTGGCCAAATGAAAATTGTCGCGTGGCTCATGTTACCAATGTGGCTCACATTCTGGGCGCCCTACACGCTTATCGTAGGTCGGCGCTGGCGGCGATTTGGCCAAATTTCAGAGAAAATTTTTTCGGCACTCGGCTGGGAAGATCCTACCAACATTGATCTTAGCCTATATACAAAATCCCTTAAGAAGGAAGGCGATCCTTTTGAGCTTGGGCGATATTACTTCCACTATTGAACAACATCTTAGCTTGACAGCATGAGCCATCCGTTTTTTACTTTCGTTTTTATAGATGACTTCATTGCAACGCTTGCGAGGCAAAATCAGTAATTTATCGATAACGCGGGCAAAATCTAACTTCTTATTTTCTGATCGAGATAAAAATCGTTTTGGAGCAATTGCTGTTATTGCTGCCGCAGCCGGCCAATCCGGGGCAGCCGCGGGGGTAATGCAATCTACTTCTCAGATGAACGAAGAAGCAGATATCGTACGTTTCGACGTTGGTGGTGAAGCAGTTGAAGGATGGCTTTGGCGCTCACCTTTTCACGAAGGTGACGACGTTGAAGTAGTGGTGGAGCCATCAGACGGCTCACTTTGGTTGTGGGCAGTGTTAAGGACGTCGGACCGAACAATTGCGCTCTACCCTCACTGCATTAGAGGTATGCGTAGCCACTGGCGCAATGCCTGGCGATGGTGGCTGAAAGGCTCTCTGATTTCTTTCGCCTTGGGAGCTGTCATTATGGAAATTATTGGATGGTTCTCTGAAGGGATATCGGTGTTTTTAGTCCAGAAATGAAATTTGTAGCATGGCTAGTTCTCCCTGTCTGGTTGGCTTTCTGGGCACCCTACACACTTATCATGGGCTGGCGCTGGCGTCGATTCGGGCAAATATCAGAGAGAATCTTTTCAGCGCTCGGCTGGGAAGACCCCGCAAACATCGATCTCAATCTACGTACGAAAACCGTTAAGAAGAAAGGTGACCCTTTTGAGCTCGGTCGCTACTACTTCCACTACTGATTGATAAACGAGTTTGGCAACGCTTGCTATCCTCATTCGACCTCCTGTTTAATTTACCGGATGCCAACGTTGCGTGCACTAGAGGGAAATACAAAAAGTTTCAGGAGTGGCTCGAACATTGTACCTGGGGCATTGAACCGCCTCGATGCCAAACATTCTCGGAAGCACATCGAGAGCTGGAATTTGCGCTAGAGAACCGATATGCAATACAAGGGGATGATCTTTAGGTATGACGTCAATCGGCCATTAACTAAAAAGGAGAAAGAAAACAAGCTCGATACAAAGAAAAGAATTGATGCTGAACCTGTATATCAACTTACCGTTATCAAAATCAACTCTACATTTTTGGAAATTGTCGACAAATACTTTCTGGCGAAAGGATGCCTGACAACAATTTCCTCCATCATAACTTCTATACTGATTGGCGGATTTGCTGCTTTAATCACATTTGGGATTTTTATAGATAAAAATGCTTCGGAAGTCTGGCCTGGCTATATTATCGCTTTTATTATCATTTCTCCGGTAATCTATTTGATGATCTTATCGATACGGAAGGAAGCCTTTTCGTATACCCATTTTCCCATCCGCTTTAATCGTAAGAATCGAATGATATTTGGGTTTCGCATAGACGGTACCGTATTCTCAGTCCCGTGGGACGATGTGCATTTTTGCATCCAATCACTTCCACAAGATGCGTGGGAAATACAAGGTCATATCTTAGCGGAGGATGGTAATACGGTTGTCGAGACGTTTGCGCTCGGGTACTACACCTTGTCGGCAGACGACTTACCGTCGCTGTTTGCATACTGGGAGTTCATACGGCGGTATATGGAAGAAGGGCCGCAAGCCGTGGCCCACTTAGTAGAGCTCCCACTCAACATCGCCGATCGCAAGCAAACGGCATCTGAAGGGTTCCATCATTTTCATGCGATCTCTGGAACCAATCCAGTTCATATCATACTGGGGGCTATCATTTCTGCATTCATTCTCCCTGGGCGTTGGTTCGCGACGCGCATGAGTAAATTGCCGAAATGGCCGGAACAGATTGAGGAACGTTGCCGAATTGAACCAAACGATCCGTATGTTGTGGGATGAGTCCGCGAAAGGGTGCTTCTAGGTATGGGGATTGCTGATGAACAGGCATCATGTTCGCCCCGTTTTCCATTTTAGGTCGTGATGATTTCAAAGTGCTCCTAGTTACGGCGATTATGACCCTTTACACTCTGGCTGAAGGCCAGCGAATGTCAGATAGCCAATTTCGTCAGCGCAAGCCCGGTTTCGCCTAACGATATCGATGCGAATGCAAGACCGACCTGAAAGATCGTCTTGCGATCAGCGCTTCAGATAGTCCAGCAGACACCACCATGACTATCGAAAAACGTGGTCTGACCGGTTTCAATCCGGAATGATTCTTCGCCAAGACAGGTCTAGGAACAATGAGCTTTCCGCGGCTCAAGGGAATCAATTTACGCCAGCCAGACTGATGCCTCATGGACCTTTGACGCCCGAGGCCTAAAGTGATGGATCCCGGGGGGAAGGTCATGGGCAAAACACGGACAACGTACGCCCGTTCGTTTTATCCAGTTGCTCTGGCCATGACAACAACGCCTTCGCGAAAAATGAATTTGCGAGAATGCAAAAGCGTCAAGGCACCTGATAATCCGACTGCTGAATCAGATCGATCCCACAGTTCAGCTCGCTGATCCACACGATGAACTCTTTGATTGCCTTGCCGGTGAATGCGCGGCCGTGTTGTGGAACGAGCATGTTGATATCCATGCCGGCGGCCATGTTGGCCCAGAAGCGGCAGACGCGGTTGCTGTTCATGTAGCGGCGGTGAAAGCCTTCCATATACGGCATGACTTCGTTGAGGCTCTCGGCCGGC
>MWSD01000040.1_pt1 | contig 23542 bp, 22 predicted proteins | sample 1021921 | NCBI WGS metagenome assembly MWSD01 (sample SAMN06338133, study PRJNA374545) | mollusc metagenome | biome: marine bay; material: sediment; isolation source: gill 40 cm from animal B | host: Kuphus polythalamius | place: Philippines: Mindanao | collected 2011-09-12 | reverse complement strand
TTCAGCTCAACTCGCTGGTGCAATGTGGGCAGCGCGTAGCCTTGATCGGAATCTTGGTGAAGCAATGGGGGCATTCTTTCTCGGTTGGCGCCGGCGGTGCTTCTTCTTCTTTCTTCTGCAAGGAGTTCATGCCTTTGATCAGCATGAATACGGCGAACGCAACGATCGTGAAACTGATCACGCTGTTGACGAACAGACCGGCGTTCAGCGTTACAGCGCCGGCATCCTGGGCGGCGGCCAGTGTTGCGTAGGGCCCTGCGGTTGCGCCTTCTTTCAGCGTGATGAAGATATCCGTGAAATCGACACCGCCGAGCAGCAGTCCGATAGGCGGCATGATTACATCGTCTACCAGGCTCTTGACGATGGTGCCAAACGCACCACCAATGATGATACCGACGGCCATGTCGACGACATTGCCGCGCATGGCGAACTTCTTGAACTCTTCCATCATAGCCATCTTGCTTCTCCCCTTAGCTATTGTGATTTTGCGATGGAGCCAATCACTTGGCTAAGGCATTGTATGCCTAGGATCGGCCGTCGGCACCCCGTTGTGTGTCAAGGACACTGTCAATCGCGGCACTCGATACCGAGAAGCGTGAGCAAACTCTCGCTGTTTGCGGCATCGAGTGCCGGATTTTCTGAGCAATACCACTTCACGGCAGCCCGAATCTGCGCTAGCTGGCGCTTGCGCACGCTCAACCCGCCATCCTGGTGGGCGGCGCACTGCCTGGCCGTTTCCAACAGGGTCTCGCGCGCCACCTGCGCACAATCCGAGCCGCCCGCGGGATAAGCGGCATGTGCGTAGGCCGTCAGCGCCTCGCCGAGCGTTGCGGCGAGCGCGCGATCGCAGGCGAGTTCCAGGGTTTTGCTTTTCATCAATTAACGGATCGATGTCAGCTTTGGCCGTACACCGGAACCGCGGCACCGGTCACGCAACGCGCGGCGTGCGATGCCAGGAACATGACCACATCGGCGAGGGCCGCCGGCGGTACCCACTTGTCGAAGTCGGCGTCGGGCATGTCTTTGCGGTTCTGCGGCGTGTCGATCGTGCCGGGCAGGATGCAGTTGACGTTGATATTGTGGAACTTGTTTTCGGCGGCCAGCGATTCGGTCAGTGTCAGCACCGCGGCCTTGGAGGCGCAGTAAGGCCCCATTTTGCCTTTGCCCTGTTCGGCGGCACGCGCCGACACGTTGATGATGCGGCCGCCGCCGTTGTCCAGCATGGCCGGAATGGCGCGACGGCAGGTGTTGAACACCGAGCGCGCATTCAGATCCATCATGAAGTTCCAGTCCTTGTCGTCGGTGTCCTGGATCAGCGGGCCCATGCGGAAACCGCCGGCGATGTTGGCCAGCACATCGATCTTGCCGAAGGTCTCAAGGATGGCGTCTATCGATTTGTTCACCGAAGCGGGGTCGATCAGGTTGGTCTCGAACGCCTTGGCCGAAGCCTGACCTTCGCAGCGCTCCAACGCAGCTTGCAGGCCGTCGGTATTGTGATCGATCAGCGCGAGGTGGGCGCCTTGTTGGGCGAAGGCCTGGGCGACAGCACCGCCCAGGTTGCCGGCGGCACCGGTGACAACGACGACCGATTGCTTGAATTCTGTCATATCGATTCCTTGTGCGACGTTTCTGTGAATGGCATGAAGGTGGCAGAGCCTAACGGATTCGTTGTGGCCGACAAAATCGCGCACAACCGGGAAATGGCGGTTGGCACAATGCCTGCACCTGAACTGCCACGAACGATCGATGAAGGCGACCGCTATGTTCCAGTTACCCGTTCTCGGCGCCGGTGCAACCGGGCTCGTGAGTGGTTCCGGTACCGGCCAAAGTGGCGAAACCACGGGGCTTGCCAACCTGTTTTCCGGTGCGGAGACCGAGCTTGCGGGCTTCTCCGCCGAGGTCCAGGCACTGCTGATGCAGATGACGCCGCAGCTGTTGCAGCGGCTCGAAGAGATGCTCTCGGGCGGCATGAGCTTGCCGCAGGCGGCAAAGTCGCTCCTGGCGGAGGCCGGCGGCGGCATGGACTTCGCCGAGATGCTCAAGGGCATGGATCTGGTGGCGGAAGGCGAGATGTCTTTCGACGCGCTGGTCAAGAAGGGCTCGCTGCCGCAGTTGGCCGGCAATCTGCTCAATAACGGTACGCTGCAGACCAACCTGGCCGCGATCGGCAACCTTGACCCGCAGGCAACGCCGCTCGGCGCCTTGGTGGCTGCCGCGCAGCAGGTCGCGCCGAATACGCAGTTTTCCTCGCAACTCGCCTCGAGCCTGCTGGAGATGGGTGTGCCGCAGACGGTCGGCAGCCGCGGTTGGGACAGCGCGATCGTCGACCGTCTCGCCTGGATGGTGCAGGGTGAACAGCAGTTCGCCAAGCTCAAGCTGAACCCGCCCAACCTGGGGCCGCTTGAGGTGCGTCTGAGCGTCAACCAGGACCAGGCCAGCGTGACTTTCCTGGCACCGCATGCCGCGGTACGCGAGGCGCTCGAGGCCGCCATGCCGCGCCTGCGTGAGATGTTCGATCAACAATCGCTGCAGTTGGTGCGTGCCGATGTCGGCGATCCCAATGCGCACAAAGACAGCCGCGCCCACGATTCTTCATCCGGTGGCGGCGGGCTGCTGGGTGACGCGAACGGCGACGATATCGATGCCGATCAGGCTTCAACCGAGCTGCCGAAACTGGTCAATGTGGCGAGCAGCCTGATCGACCTGTTCGCCTGACAAAAACCGCTGCCAACCGCATCCCGTAACGCCGCGTGCATGCGGCTCGGGCCGGCTTTCCTTGCTATGATGGGCCTTTACCGTAGGGCCCGGATCGAATCATTGGGGGAAAGCTAAGTTGGCCATCATCAAGCTGTTTTTCATACTGGTTTTTCTCGTGGTGGGTGCGAGTTTCGCAATCATCAACGACAAGCCCGTGGTCGTCGATCTGTACTTTCTGACGCCGGAATTACCGCTATCGCTGCTGCTGTTGTTGGCCATGGGCTGTGGCATCCTGCTGGGTGGCTTGGCCGGTACTGTGTATTTCATGCGGGTGAAAAAGGAAAACGCCGATCTGCGCCGGCAAAGCCGCCTGGTGACGGAAGAGGTCAAGAACCTGCGGAACATGCCCATCAAAGGGCATTGATCGATGCAGGAACTTCTCTTGCTGCTGCTTCCCGTGGCAGCCGCCTCCGGTTGGTGGGCGGCGCGCAGCAGCGCGCGCAAAGAGAAGAAGAAATACGTCGGCGAGACCGATCCGGTGTATTTCCGCGGTCTCAATCACCTGCTCAACGAAGAGCCCGACAAGGCGATCGATGCCTTCGTCGAGATGCTCGAAGTCGACAGCGACACAGTTGAAACGCATCTGGCACTGGGCAACCTGTTCCGTCGCCGCGGCGAAGTCGAACGTGCCATCCGTATTCACCAGAACCTGATCGCGCGTCCCGCGCTGACACGCGATCAGCGTGCGCAGGCGTTGCTCGAACTCGGCCAGGACTATATGCGCGCCGGCCTGTTCGACCGCGCCGAAAACCTGTTTCGCGAGCTGCGCGAGACCAAGTTGCACGTCAAGCCGGCGTTGAAGAACCTGCTGGTGATCTACGAGAAAGAGCGCGACTGGCAGGCCTGCCTCGAGATTGCCGAGCAGATCGAATCGATCACCGGCGACAAGATGCTGTTGCAGAAGTCGCACTACCATTGCGAACTGGCACTCGCAGCCAAGCTGGCAGGTCGGGTGTCGGAGGCGCAGACGCATCTCAAGCGCGCGCTCAATACCTATCGCGGTTGTGTGCGCGCCAATCACCTGCAGGCGCAATTTGCCGCCGCCCAGGGCGATTACCGATCGACGGTCAAGATCCTGCGGCAGACCGCGGACCAGAACGCCGACTATCTGCCCGAGGTGTTGCCCGATATCGTCAACGGCTACCGCCAACTCGGCGAGCTGAACGATCTGCGCACCTACCTGGCCGAACTGGCCAAGGCGCACCCGGGGGCCGGCGCGGAGTTGGTGCTGGCCGACCTGGTCAAGGAGCAGGAGGGCGAGGACGCCGCCGCGACCTTCCTGGTCGAACACCTGACCACGGCGCCGAGCCTGCCGCTGTTGATGCGCGGCATCGAACTCAACTCGCGCATGGCCGACGGCCAGTCGGTGCGCTTTCTCGAAACCCTGCGGCCGCATATCAAGCGTCTGCTCGATGACAAGCCCGTTTACCAGTGTGCCCAGTGCGGCTTCGCTGCCAAGACGCTGCACTGGCAATGTCCGAGCTGCCGCAGTTGGAGCACGATAAAACGCCGGGCCGTGATTGAGCCCGAAGCCTGAAGTACTGAACCTTTGGTATCCCTATGACCTCGAACGACTCCCGTGTGATCGTCGCCCTGGATTTTCCGGCGACAGCTCCTGCCTTTGATCTGCTCGAACGCATCGATCCGCAACAATGCCGCGTGAAGATCGGCAAGGAGATGTTCACCCGCGCGGGTCCGGCGTTCGTCGAGCAGGTGGCGGCCAAGGGTTTCGAAATCTTTCTCGATCTGAAGTACCACGACATCCCGAACACGGTTGCAGCGGCCTGCGAGGCGGCCGCCGACCTGGGTGTGTGGATGGTGAACGTGCACGCCTCGGGCGGGCGCAAGATGATGACGACCGCAGCCGAGCGGCTGGCCAACCGCCAATCGCGGCCATTGTTGATCGCGGTGACGATACTGACCAGCCTTGGTCAGGACGATATCGCTGAGATCGGTTACGCAGGCACGCCGGCAGACAACGTGAGTCGTCTGGCGGCGCTGGCCGAAGACAGCGGACTGGACGGCGTGGTGTGCTCGCCGCTCGAGGTGACGATGTTGCGTGAGCAGCGTGGCGCGGCGTTTCATCTGGTCACGCCGGGGGTTCGCCCGGCCGGGTCGTCGACGGACGATCAGAAACGCATCATGACCCCGGGCGATGCGATCAAGGCCGGTGCCAGCTACCTGGTGGTCGGTCGCCCGATCACCGCATCCGACGATCCCTTGGCGAGCCTGGTGGCGATCAATGCCGAGTTAGCCGCCGCGATTGCTTGAGCGCGAAATGCTGCGCTGCGGTTCACAAAGGTGTCACTTCGGACCCGTTTAGCAGGCCTGAGAACGTCAATAATCGGACCCGGCGATTTTTTACTCTTGCATAAAGAGATTAATTGGGCGAACCCCAGTCAGGTCTGATAGCTTTATGCCCCGATTTATAAGGTTATCGGTAGATTCTGATTCAAACACGAATAAAAACAACCGTTTGGAACATCTAGCCCGAGTTTCTTCCATCGTCTTCGGCGTGCTGCTTGTGCCGCCACATGCAATGACCCCCCAGGAGGCCCCCGCATGATCAAACCAGTCGGTTCAGATACCCTGCAACCCCTGTTTGTCTACGATTCTGACCAGCACGGCACGCTCAGCCACGAAGCCGAGAGCCTGCCGTCGGTCGTCATCAGTTCCCAGGCCGCCGGCAACGCCGTGATGATGGGCGCCGGGTACTTCAGCCCGCTCAAGGGCTACATGAACGTCGCCGATGCGATGGGTGCGGCCGAGAAGATGACCCTGAGCGACGGTTCGTTCTTCCCGGTGCCGGTCATGTGCCTGGTCGAGAACACCGATGCGATTGGCGATGCCAAGCGCATCGCGCTGCGCGACCCGAACGTCGAGGGCAACCCGGTACTTGCAGTGATGGACATCGAGTCGATCGAGACCGTCACCGACGCGCAGATGCAGACCATGACCGAGAAGGTCTACCGCACCACTGACCCCGAGCATCCGGGCGTTGCTGCGTTCAACTCGCAGGGCCGCGTTGCACTGTCGGGTCCGATCAAGGTGCTGAACTTCTCGTACTTCATCACCGACTTCCCCGACACCTTCCGTACCGCGGTCGAGATCCGCAACGAGATCGCCGAGCGTGGCTGGAAGAAGATCGTCGCGTTCCAGACGCGTAACCCGATGCATCTGGCGCACGAAGAGCTGTGCCATATGGCCATGGATCGCCTTGGCTGCGATGGCCTGGTGATCCACATGCTGCTCGGCAAGCTGAAGCCGGGCGACATCCCCGCACCGGTGCGCGATGCCGCCATCCGCAAGATGGTCGAGCTGTACTTCCCGCCGAACAGCGCGATGGTCACCGGCTACGGTTTCGACATGCTGTACGCCGGTCCGCGCGAGGCCGTGCTGCACGCCTACTTCCGTCAGAACATGGGTGCGACCCACTTCATCATCGGTCGCGACCATGCCGGTGTCGGCGACTACTACGGCGCGTTCGACGCGCAAACGATCTTCGAAGAAGAGGTTCCGGCGGGTGCGCTGGATATCCAGATCTTCAAGGCCGACCACACCGCTTGGTCGAAGAAGCTCAACAAGGTCGTCATGATGTGCGAAGCGCCCGATCATCAGAAGGACGACTTCGTGTTGCTGTCCGGCACCAAGGTACGTGAGATGCTCGGCAACGGTATTGCACCGCCGAAAGAGTTCTCGCGTCCTGAAGTGGCGCAGATCCTGATCGACTACTACCAATCGATCAACTGATCCGGCTCGCCTCGTCAGGCATAATGAAAGCCCGCTCAGCGTAGCGGGCTTTTTTATTGCGCGAGCCGAAGACGATGAAGGTCGAACTGAAGAAAAACGAAACCGTCTTCGATGGTTTCTTCAAAATGAAGCGTTACACCTTGCGGCACAGCAGTTTCCACGGCGGCTGGTGCGGCGACATCGTGCGCGAGCGCATCGAGAACCTCGCCGCGGTTTCCATCCTGCTGTACGACCCGGCACTCGATACGCTGGTGTTCGTCGAACAGTTCCGCGTCGGATTGATGGGTAGCAGCGAACCGCCATGGTCGACCGAGACGGTATCCGGCTTCTGCGATACTGAACACGAAACCCCCGAAGAAGTCGCCCGTCGCGAAGTCGTCGAAGAAACCGGCTGTACGCTCAAAGCGCTGACGCATATCGGCGCCTTCTATGTCAGCCCCGGAATGTCGGTCGAGCAGATCAATCTCTACTGTGGCTGGGTGGATGCCGGCAATGCCGGCGGCGTATACGGCCTGGAACACGAAGGCGAAGAGATGCGCGTCGTGACGATGCCGCGCACCGAGGCGTTGGGGCAGCTCTTCAAGCGTTTGAATTCGACGAGCGTCATCATGGCGCTGCAGTGGTTGGAGGCGAATCGTTCACGGCTGCTCGACGAGTGGGGCTGTTCAGCCAAGGGCGGCAGCTAGGGTTTTTCTTTGCTGTACGAGCCATCCATATCGCGCGTCAGTTGTGCGTCCCAGGCATCGATTCCTTTGGTGACGTCCACCCAGACCGGGATGTCGTAGTTCGCATCCGTGATCACGAGATCGGGCGTGCTGCCGGCCATATTGCCATCCGCATCGATGACCGCGACCGTGGTCAGAAAGTACAGACGGCGCTTGCCGGCGATATCGCGAATGTAAGCACGATGCTCCACCGGTCGGGCTTTCGACCAATCGTAGTTCTTGCGGCTGTCGATCACTTTCGATGCCATGGCCGTGGTGCCGGTCAGACGTTCGTTGTGTTGCTGGTGATCGTAGACATACACCGCGCCGTCATGTCCGTCACCGGGAATGAACAGCGACACCGACAGGCCGCGACGTGACTTCAGCCAGGGTTCAAGGCCGAAATAGGCGAACAGACCGTCGGTGTTGTCGACCTCGCGAAAGTACGACACGAAGGGTTGCGGATTCAGGTCTTCAGCGAGATCCGGGATACGAATATCGCCTTGGTGGGTCAGACCTGGCATTGGGCCAAGAAAGCCGGCCCGAAAACGGAATGAGTCTGCAATCGTGCGGTGGACGATATAAGGCACCAGGTTTTGACCTTTCAGATAGGCGTATTTGTTGATGTCTTCCGGCGCGATCCATTCGCCTTCGCCGATCACGAGCCGCTTGGTGCCGCTCCAAATGCCCTCCAGCATGCCCTCATCTTTGTGCTGACGCAGTATGACTACACCGCCGAACTCCAAGCTGGGGAACAGTATCCCGTCCCAGCGTGCCAAAGACACGACTTGCACCCATTCGCCGCTATCGTCACGCAGGTATTTGACGTCGGTGGGGAATGAGTTGAAGTACTTGATGGGGCCGAGACCCTTGATAACCGCGTTGAACACGTTGCGGCCGAGCGCCAAGCCTTCGCCGGTCGGGAAGTCGACGCTTTCCAATGCGGCGAAGCTCGGCGAGGGCGCCGTCGCCGACAGGTTGAATATCTGTTCGATATGCCCGAACAGGCGGCCGGCAAGGAATGCCGGAGATTTTTCCATCACCCAGCGCACGTCGCCGTTGAGGTACACACGATCGGGGATCGCGACGTTCTCCGACTCGTTGGTTTTCTGTTGCGCCAACACATGCACCGAGTTGAGCGGTTGCGGCGTCACCAGATCCGATAGCGGCAAGGTATCGAGTTCGATGCGGTTGAGGTTCTCATACTTCAGATAGAGCGCCACGTAGCGCTGTGCACCGACGATGACGAACGTAACGCAGAGCGCGAACATCCCGACCATGACCGGAACGACGATGGCACGTCGTACTTTGGCCACCCGAAACAAGAGGCCGAGGCCAACCAACAACAGCAGCAGGACGAACACAAAACTGTATTCTCGAATGACCAGGAAGTAGGGCTGCAGATAGGCACGTGAACCGAAGGCCAGCAAAATCAGCAAAACGCTGATGACCTTGAAGCTGCGGCTTTGCACCATGGCGTTCCAGCGCGTACGCATCCATTCGCGCAGGTTGGCCTGCAAGTAATACAGCTTGCCGCGTTCTTGAGGTTCCTGTCCTTCCATGATGGTTTTGCCTATTTCCCGAACTTGTCGAGTTTATTCAGATAATAATCGTCGTCTTTCTCATTCGACGGCTTGCTTTCGTCAGTGGCTTGCGGGGCCTGCTCCGCCGGTTCTTCCGGTGCTTGTTCGGCAATTTTTTCCTGGTGCTGTTCGGCCTTCTCGGCGTCGTCGACCTGTTGCGCCAGCACGCCGATCTTGCTGTACAACAACAGCAACAGCGGGCCGAGGCGGAAACCGATGAAGACCGCGACGATCTTGGTCAGAATGGTCAGCACCTCGATCGGCAGCGCCGACGTACTCGGCAGCCACAGTGTGAGAACCGATAACACCACGGCAAAAAAAACGGCAAAGATCAGTTGTTCCTTTACGGTTTGCTCGTAGACGAATCCGCGCTCGGTCGATTCGTCGATGCGCCTGGCTTTGCTGTGCGTCCAGTTGTGCCAGGTAACGAAAGCGCCTCGCAGACCGGTGCCGGGTTTGCTGTCCCAGAGATAAAAATGTGCAGCCAGGAGCAGATATACCAGGTGCCAGGCGATGATCAGGTCCATCGGGCATTCCTCACGTCGGGTCGGATAGCAGTGTCGCTACCCAACGTTTCTTGGTGTCGGTCCAGTTCGGATAGTCGGCGAAGAACCGGTCGGGGTTGTAACGATGCAGCCGTCTGAGATCGGTCGGGTCCATTTCGGATAGCAGCCGGCCCACGACCTGCAAGGTATGCGCGGAGCGCTTATCGGCCGGCTCAGCCAGTTGCAGCCGGGCTGATTCCGGCGGCGGTAGAGTGCGGTCATGCAGCAAGTCGGAGTGGTAGCGTTCGAGGTCGAAATAGTACGCCGGAAACTCATCGGCGTGCTGCGAGATCAGCCGCTTCTTCTCCTGTCGACTGACGGATTCGATATCGAAATCGCTGGGATAGCGGTTGCAGATGAACTCATAGAAAATGTGGTCGAGCTTGTGTGCAACCTTGTTGGGATCGGCTTGGTAGATAGATTCATCGATCGTGAGAATGCCCTGCTTGAACAGGTAGTCCGCGAGGTTCGCGGTGTGTACGTGGCGTACATCGATACCGGATCGGCTTTCGATCTGCAGGCTTGGGTCCGCATAGATCACTACCACGTCCGGCCCGCGGCGCGAGCTGCCGCGACCATGGCGTTCGCGTTTGATGATGTACATGCCGCCGAATGCCCGGCTGTAAAAGGCATTGGTTTGCTCAAACACCAATGGTGAAAGGCTGACGTTACGGTCGCGCAGGTCGCCATCCGCAGACGCAGACTCGATTAGCTGCTGTCGGAACGCCGCGTCGGTCCATGCGGTATCGCTACTGAGAAACTCATTGATCAGGGAAAGCTGCCGCTTGGCTCGTAGCGAGAGGCGTTTGGGCGTTTCTGTCAACAGCACATAGGAACCGATTAGCAGCAGATCGAACGGTTCGCGGAAGCTCGAAATGCCGGCTTCGAATGCCAGGCAGATACCGGTTTCAGTGGTGATATCGTGAACCTGTCGAGCGAAATCCTGATAGAGCTGATCGAGCAAATAGGCATCAAACGAAAAATAGGGCGTCAACAGCGGCGCGTGCCGTTGATCGACGCTCAGGATGATGCCGGCGACGTTGCCTGCATTCGGCGACAGATAGAACCGGTCGCCGGTGGCGTCAGCGATCTCGGGTGACCAACCGACACGGTCGATCGTGAAGCAGTCGAGTGTGGTTGGCGCAATCCCCATGTGTTCCAGACACTCGTTGTAGCGTGCGACAAGCGCAGGCGTGTCGACCTGGAGCAGACCTTGTCGTTGCAGTGTATGGATGGGGGATGCCGCACTCATAGTAATCGCTTATCCCTGGCCGTAGCGCTGGCGTGCTACATCCTGCACGCGCATCTGTGCCAGCAGGTCGGCGACGCGGCGTTCGAAGTCGCGGTCGGTGATCGTCACCATGTTCTCGAAGTAGAACAGCGTCTCTTCGAGCAGAATATCGGCGAACGAGCGGCCCTTAAGATTGTCGCGCATCACCTCGATCAACATGCCGCGTTTGCTGTCGTAGTCCTGCCGATAGAACACGCCGGCATCGTCCATCCATTCGGCAGGAAAGTCGAAATCCAGCACGCGCGTCTTCACCGCCGATTGAATGTTGCGCTTGTCGCGCGACGTATAACCGGGGAACTGCGCTTTGATCGCGACATCGAGTCGCGCAAAAAACGCGTGCGAGCTCGGGTCGTAGTCCGACTTGATCTGTTCGAGAATGGTGGCGATCTTGTCGTTACGTACCTCGCGCCGCTCACCGTAAGCCTCGGCGATGCCTTTTTCGACGGACTGCGCAGACATATACTTGTAGTTGTCGTCGGCGCGCAGGTCGATGAAGCCGGGGGCCAGATCTTCAAACTTGCGGATCAAACCGATGTAGTCCTGATCCAGGAAGTCTTCATAACGCTCGGCGCCACCCATGAAGGTTCGACCCTGCACGCGTGAGAGCACAGCTTTGTCGATTTTTTCCGGCAGGTTGGTGTACAGGTTGATCAACACATTGCCGCGCTGGCCCATCACCGAGTAGGCGCCCTCGGTCATGCGCAGAAACACCCCGATCACTTCCTGTACGCCGGCCGACACGCCCTGACCGCTACGTTCGGTCAGATTGTTCTCCGCATCGTCGATTGGCGCGAATACGATGCGTTCCGGATCTTGCATCGGTTTGAACCAGGACAATGCGCGTTCGGCTGAGCCGCCCTGGTAGGTCGAAACGATATTGTCTGGGAACGGGGTGAACAGGAACGGGATATCCAGTGCACGGCAGCGTTCGTCCAACTCGGTCGCGATCGCTGCGATCTCCATCGATTTGCCGGTACCTGGCGGGCCGTAAGTCAGCTTCGTCATCACGAAGCCGCCAAGGTCTGCCATCGCGTTGCGTTTGCTGGCCGGGTCGTAGCACAACAAGGCCTGGATGGTGCGGCGTGCCGAATGTTTGCTGGCGATATTGCCGACGATTTCCTCCCACTGTACCCGGTTGAAGTCCATGCTGCGGACCTTGCCGGGCAGTGTCAGCTCGAAACCGGCAACCGTGAAATCACTGTCGGCGAGTTTGTACTGCTTGGACTCGAAGAACTCGACGTGTTCCAGCGCGTCCTCTTTGGTTTTGATCTCGTCGACGATGCCTTGAAAGTAAAGCAGCGTGAGTTTGACGAAATCGAACTCGGTGTGCACGCGGCCGGAATGCTTCAGGTAAGCGCCGTAATAGAACAGCATCGAGTTGCGTGCGGCAAACGGGTTGGCAAGATCCAATTCCGGAATGCCTTCGAAATCCATCGGCAGTGATTCGGTCATGTCGCTGCGATATTGCGACAGCTCGTGTATCACGTAGTAGGCCGCAACAAAGGCGAGCACCGCCGCCGAGGTGTTGCTCTTCTGCCGCAATTCGAGTTGCCGGTCGTGCGGCATGTTCTTTTCATTGCGGATGACATCGAGATTCGACGCCTTGTCGTACAATTTCGACAGACAATGGCCGAGCATCAGCGCGTCACGCAGTACGAGGTAAGTCTTGTTGATGCCTTCGGGCATGGCAAAACCCGACTGGCCGAAGTTGACGGCAAAATGGGCGAAGGAAATGTTTTGTTCCTGCTCTCCGCTCAGCACGTTGCGGATCGACTCCATGCGCGATACACGCTGCGGTGAGAGTGATGCGCGGCTTGGTTTCCATTTCACGTCCTTGAGGACGGCGTCTACCGGGCCGGCGAACTCGTTGAGTTCGTCACGGGTGATTTTGTAGTAGGAGCCGAGATCAGATTCCATGGACTTCGCCTTTCTGGTCGAACGGGTAAGTGGTCATGCCGGTGAATTGATCGCCGGCATGCTGAATGAGTTTAAAAGGCAGAATGACGGCCTTGTTTACCGCACTGCTACCCTTGTCGTAGAGAGCGGGATCGTCCTGCGGAATAAAGAAGATCTGTCGTACCTGATCGCGTGAGAACAGGCTCGTCGATACCACCTCACGATACGAAAACAGGTATTCGTTCTCCACGAACAGCGCGAAGCGGCGTTCGTCATCACCGTAGCGAAAGAGTTCTTCGAGCGGCGCCGACAGGCCCTCCGAAAAGGTGCTGGAATGGAATGGGCCGAGGCCAATGCGCTTCAACATCTTCGGATGCACGCTCTCCAATGCTTCATCGATCGAAGCGGCGACGATATTGAGCTTGGGCGCGCGGCTGCCGTGGCTGCGCAGCGTGCGGAAGAACTCGGCGCGAAAATCCGCATCGTTATGCAGGTCGGCATTGCCCGAGGTCGTGAAGCTCATCAGATAGATAAACGGCCGATTGGTGGCGCTGTCGAAGCTGGCCCAATGGCACGACCACACGGCCTGACCGTCCTCGTCGTCTTCGCGTTCGATCGGGCCTTGATTGAAATCGAGGAACAATCGATCGGCGTCGAGCATATCGAAATAGCTGCGCACCGCGAGTTCGCTGAGTAGGGCGTCCGGGTCTTCCTTGCGCGCGAACATGTAGTTCAGCATCTCTTGTTTGATCTGCCTCTGGCTACGCAATTTGGCGAGCTTCTCGTCGCGCAGTTCGAGATCGGAGCGCAGCTGCACAAACTCGTAATGATGCGGAAAGCCGGAATCGGTCGTATCCAGCCGCAGGTGCTTCTGGCTATCGAAGCGGTACTTCTGCAATAAGGCGTCGAACGTATACCGCAGGCGCTGCGTGTAGCCATGCACGATGTGCGCTTCGAGGTTGTCCCGTTCGGCCTGTTCGCTGTAAACCCGGGTCAAGACATCGAACGAGAACGATATCTTGCGGAAATACAGCAAGAGTTGCTCGTCGCTCAGGGCTACCCGATCCGGGTCGATGGCCTGCTCAGACATTGCACATCCAAGGTCTTCAGGTTAGACGAACACTGGGGCGTTTTCGGCCCCGGCGCGACCTCATTGGTTCGCGTAGTTCGAGAACTGCGATTTCGTCGGATCAATGCCGTACTTTTCGAACATGTCTTCCAACATCTTCTTCATGTTTTCGTCGGCATGATGCAGGTGCTCGGTGATCGCGGCCTGTGTATCCGCCATCTTCTGCAGACGTTGCGGATGCGAACCGACTTTCTCGGCAATGATCTTATCGGACGATACCGCCACTTTGGCCATGTAATCGGCATTCGACTGGTCGACTTCAGCACCGAGGTCGTCGAGCTGTTTGGCGATCTCCTGATCCGAACTCGCCTTCATCGCTTCAAGACGCGACTGGAAGGTGATCACGCGTTCTTCGGTATCCGATTCGAGTGCGCGAATCCACAGACGCTGGTTGTTACGCAGCTTTTTCTGGGCGGCTTCGTGTATCTCGAGTTCGGTGGCGAACTTTTCTTTCGACTGATAGATCCCCAGCGCGATGTCGCGTTGGCCGCGCGCGTCCTCCAGCTGCGATTTCAGGCTGGATACCGTCTGTTCCTGCGCGGCGTAGTCGGAGGATCCGTTTTCGAGATAATTGAGCTTCTCTTCCGCCTCGTAGAGCTGGTTTTCCAGCTTTTCGACGGTTTCCTTGGCACTCTCCAGGTCTTTCGCCGACTGCTCCTTGATCCCGAACGCTTTCTCCTTGCGTGCGCCGACCGCCGACACCTGCTCTTCGATCTTCACCAGGCGGGTCTTCATGATCTCGACGGTACGGTGCACCTTGAGCTGGAAATCCTGCAGCGACTCTTCCATCGAATGCGTCAGTAGGCGCTGTCGCATACGGCGTTTGGCTTCAGTCTTGGCGTCTTCGACATCCTGCTGTGCCTTGTCGATCGCCGCTTGGGCAGTCTCGATCCGCGATTCTTTGAAGAACCATGCACTCTGCGCATCGGCCATGCCTTCGGTGGCGGTCTTGAGCGCGCTTTCGGCGCGGTCGATGATGGACTGCTCGGCCTCGTTGAGATGGGTGAGGGCGTCATAGTCACCACCCATCTTCTCGATCATGATGTTCAGGCCCAGCACAGCCTCGGCGAGGTCTTTCTCTTCCTGCAGGGTCTGCTGGCGCAGGGCCTTCATCTCCGCATTCAGGATCTCGAGACGGGCATCGCGTTCTTTCTTGTCGCTAATCTGTTGCGCCTGGTCGAGTTTTTGTTCGAGATCCTCGATCTGCGACATCACGTCGCTGGGGCCCCGCTCGAGCGTGCGCAGCTTCTGCTCGGTGTCGTTCAGCAATTCTTCCATTTGGCCCATGCTGTCCATGTCGTTCTCCTGATTAATGCGTGGCAGATGTTGGCCTGTAATGTATGGATCACGAACGGGTTTTTCAAGAAAAACCGGGGCTTGTGCGAATTGGCTGAGCTAGACGGATTCCAGCGCCTGGTAGCCTTTCAGCGCCTTTTTTGATCCGCGTAAGAGGTTAGTTCCTTGATCTCCGGGGTGCAGACGGGCTAGCGCCGACGTGCTGGAAAGTGGGGGATGCCGACGGCAGCAATCTAGCCCGACAAGCGAGTGCGGACAGGTCCGCCCTTCATAGCCGATCTAGCCGGCTGTGGTGACCGGTGTCGCTTTGGTTGAATCGCTCGGCCAACGCCGACCTTGCATCGGCGTTTCCCGCAACGATGTCGGCCAGTTCGGCAGGCGTTAGCAGCTTGGCACACAGGATGTCGACCGGGCCGAACGGCATATCGTCGATGCGCGCAGGCCGTCCTTCGACCGGCAGATTAATCAGGCAGCCGGCGGTGCCGTTTGCGCTGAGCCATTCGGGCGGCAGCGAACCCGACAGGGGCAACTCAAGCGACAGCACACGATACTTGGCGACATGTTGGGACAAGCCGCCGAGATGGGCGATGTTCTGTGCCAGCAATTCGATTAAGGCGAAGGCCCAACTCGATCGAACATCGTCGAACGAGGCGCCTGCCAGCTCCGGGGCCTCGATATAGACCTCGCAGCCGAACCCTTGTTTATCTGTGATGCCGGTGCCGACGAAAGGGTCCGAAAGTCCATCCGAGGCGATGATCAGGCTGTCTTTGGGACGGACGATGCGGTAGGCCTGCCGGGCGTTCGGCCAGGCCGGTGCACCTTGAAACTGAGGATTGACCAGGTAGGTCAACAGGTCACTATCGCTCGGGCCGATGGCGTCCCAGTAGGCCTGAAGGCGTTGATAGCCGGCTGCGACGCGCGGATCGTCGTCGGCAATCGTCTCGGCGGTCTGTGTCGTCGATGGCCGATCATCAGGTGAAGCGGCAGCCGGCGTCGCGGCATGGGCCTGCGATCCGAACAAGCGGGCGAAGAACTTTGTCAAATCCATCTCAATGCTGCTCCGATTTTGGTGCGCCGACGGTGATCGGGCAGTGCATCACTTGTTGCCCATGAAGCGTTTGCCGTTAACGGCGATGTGGGTTTTATCGTCGTTCAGAAAGGCGAAACCGGCCTGCACATCGGATCCATCGTCGTAGACCAGGTGCATGGCATAGCCATCGATGCGGTATCGACCGCGAACAGTGGGTGACGATGAAGACGTTGCGCCGCTCACGCCGGCACCGGAGACAGAACCGAAGCCAGTCGCATCATGTGTGAAGCGTCCATTCGGTGAGAAGCACCAGGCGCTGGCCCGGCCGACCATTGCGCTGCCCACGCCCAGGCCATCGCTTGAGACCAATCGCCCAAAGCAGCCATTGAGTTTCTGATTTTTGCCGCCGGGCACGGCAACCCAGTCGCCGCGGGTTTTGTCGAACTCTTTGTCGTTATGATCTTTGAGTTCGAGCTTGCCGCCACGTTTACGCCATTGGCCCCAATCCTTCGGGTTCTTACGTTTGGATACGCTTGCGCCTTCTCTGAAAACGGTCGCGATGTCATCCGTGTAGGTATGGTCGTCGAACAGCGCGATGGTCATGCTGGTCGGGCCGAACATACCGCCGGCCTGCATGCCGTAGTAAATGACGCCGCGAAATCCGGCAAAGCCATCCGGCAGTCGCGGAGCCGAGATGGGCGCGGTGCTGATCTTGCCTGCGGCCGCTTTGTTGGCCGCGATGGTGGTCTTAGGCGATCCGGAACTGTCGCCGCAATAGTAGGTCAGCGCTTCGACAAGGTCGTTCACGGCTGGTCGGTGCACAAACACCGACTTCTCGCCGATCGAATCGATTGTGCGCATCGTGTTATTGCGACCAGGGCAGACCGAGAGCAACGATAATGCCGTCTTGCCATCTTTGCCCCGCACTTGGCGTAGTACCTGATAGCTTCCCTTGGGCAGGCTTTCGTCGATCTTCAACTTGCTCTTGTAGAAGCGATAACCTTTTGGTGACTTTTTGGCATTGTTGGCCAGCCAGGATTTCAAAGATCCTTTGCGTGGCATCCAGGGTGATACCTGCAGCTGCATTTTGCTGCCGCTGAACGTTTTGGTTGCTGTCGGGCTGGCGCTGTCGCCGGATTCTACCCATCCCGCCGGCGCACCGCTTGCGGCTTGGATAGTGCAGCCCAACAACATCAGGCCGCCGGCGGCAATGTGTTTAATCGCCTCAGTTCCGTTGTGCTTAGTCAAAATAGCTCCCTCCAATCAAGATGCCGTCGTCACTCTTTTCGTGGTCGACCATGCCGAAACTGGTCGTCACTTCGCGCCCGTTGTCGTAGATGAACTGAACAACGTAACCGTCGATCCGGTACCAGCCGGTCTTGTCACTGCTGCTATGCCCGGCCGAGCTCGCTGAGCCGCCGCCGCTGCTGATCGCGACCGAGGTGTCGTTGGAGAAGCGACCGTTCTTCGCGAAACACCATGCGTTGACCGCGAAGGAGGCCGTGTAAGCGCCACCGAAGGAGGGCAGGGTGTAACCCTTCGACGAGGAAAAGCAGCCGTCCATGCGGTGGTCGTCTCTTCCCGGCTCGGCCCGCAGCGAGACGAAATAATCGCGATAACCCTTTTTCCCAGCCCATTTGACCTTGAGGTCTTTGCCGTCCATGTCCCATGTGCCCCAGTCTTTGGGATTGGATCTGCGCGATGCTTTGACGGACTGTCCGAATACACCGTCGAAGTCCTTGCTGGCCGAATCGTCGTCGAAGGTCATCAAAGCAGTTTGTCGCGCTTCATAGCCGTTGACGCCCGGTACGAAGTAGCCGACGTACCAGATGTCTTCCAAGTCATCCGGTGGTGTCCCTTCTTTGAAATCGGGGCGCTTCGATGCGCGTTCAATCTGTTGGGCCTGCTTCGTGTGAACGGGCGGATTGCTCCCACAGGCAACCGACACAACTTTGCCCATTGCGCCGCCGCCGTATTTGCCGGCGAAGTACTCAACCGGGCCATACAGGTCGACGTAGCGGATGTGGCCGGACTTTTCGCACGCGAAGAGCAACGATGCGCGTTTCTTTCCGGCAATCGGTCTGAGCTGTCGGTTGACGGTATAGGTGTCCTTCACCGTACCTTTGCCGACCTTGGGCGTTTTGCCGATCACGGGGCTGCGCCCCGACGGATCGGTCTTGCGTTGACTCAACCAATCTTTGGCGCTGGTACCGTCCAGGTAGATCCAGGGGTAAACCGCGAGATTCATCTCTCCGTCGGCAAACTGACGAGTGAACAACTGGCTGTTGCCCGATGTCTTGCCGGTCCATCCGGCCGGCGTTGCGATCTCGCCTGACGCTGCCTCGGCACCGGCAGCACCAACCATCATGCTCAGTACCAGTAATGACTTCATTGAACGTCTATGATGAGCGGCCATCATCGCCTTCCATGATTTCTTGTTGTGTAGTCGCTGAAACCTATATGCATCTTGCCGGATGCCGATCGATTCCGTTCGGTGGAAGATGCTTGAAGGCTCAGTTGTAACCGACGATGCTGCCGTCCGGCTTTACGCTGATGTCGTAGGGCGAGCGTCCGACCACCTGCTCGAAGGCCTGGCCGGCGAATTCGCGCATCTTCGAGGCCTCGGCATTGAGACCTTTTTGTTCGTACGCTTGAACCATCGCGAGAATGGAGATGGGTACTGTCAAAAATATATCGTAGGTGCGATCGAGCTGATCGGCAGTGGTCGCTTCGTTCTTGTTCTGATGGGCGGCCTTGACCGTGGAAATCAGTTTGCGCGCGGCAGCGAGCGACGTCTGCTCTTCCAGTTCGACACCGTTCGCGAGTTCCCAGGTCATCAGAAAGAACAGCGCGAAGCCGACGCCATAGTCGCGTTTCTCAAAGCCCATGCCGGGCAGCGCGTCTTCGACCGCGACAACGCCATCGACAAACGCCTTCTCAAATGTGGACGCCACGTTTGGATCATTGACGGCGTCACCCAGTGGCTTGGAGATGGCACGCGCCATGTTGCCGCGAGCTCCGGTATCGGGAACGGGGATGCCGCTGGAGATCAATCCACCTGTCTGTGTGGGTTCGATATTGATCTTGCCTGACGATACATCACCGAAGACCGAGCCCAGGCTTTCGAGATCCGGCAATTCCTGCCCGGCGAAGTTGGCAAGTGCCGGAATACTGGAGGCGATGAAGAGAGAGGTTGCGGCGATGATCTTGAAACGCATTATGACTCCTTGTCATATGACTGCAAATTTTCTTGTTGTTGTCGCCACGAACTCAAGAGAGCGAACTCGTTCATTCGGACGGCTTTCATCGGACGGGTAGGTCCCGCGCATTCGGCGATGCTGGATGTTGTCGGTCGAATAGGAGTTTAAAGGCTGAAACTGAACACAGGATGAACGCTACGGGTTCTGTGTGACCTGGTGCACATTGATGCGAAAAACGACAGACGTATCGATCGAAAACGTTGTCGGCCCACCGAAAGCGACATGCAACGAAACGGGAACGCGGTCGATGTTCGCCACACAGCGATCGATCAGGTCGTCCATGACCGTGCTTTCAACCTCGAGCGAGGTTCAGCGTGGCTCGTCCTTCGGCGATTCTTCGACAGGCGCCGGTATCAGCTTCTGCAGTCTTCGACGAAACTCTTCGGTCACCTGCAAGGCGGCGGTGCTGTTCGACACGGCGCGTGGCGTGATCAGCACGATCAGCTCGGTTCGATCCTGGTTGTCGGCCTTGGTGCCGAACAGGGCGCCGAGTATCGGGATCTTATGCGCGACCGGTATGCCGGATTCGGAGCGGTTGCGGTTGTCCTGAATCAGGCCGCCGAGCACGATGGTATCGCCGCTGTTGATCGCGACGGTGCTGGCGATCTTGCGTTGCTGGATACGCGGGGTGAGCGGGTCGGCGTTGTTGGTGTTGGGCACCTGGCTGGCCTCTTGCTCGACCTCCATGATCACCAGGCCGCCGGAGTTGATGCGCGGTTTCACCTTCAACAGGATGCCGGTGTTGCGGTACTCGATGCTGTTGATGATGTTCGAGTCGGCGACAGTGGCCTGCTGTTGCTGGGTCGAGATCGGCACCTCGTCACCCACCTGGATCGACGCCTCCTGGTTGTTCAACACGAGCAGCGAGGGTGAGGAGATCACGCTCAGGTTGCTCTCGGTCGCGAGCAGGTTGAGGATTGCGCGCGGGTCGCCGATGCTGTCGCGCACCACGTAGGTGAAGCCGAGCTGGCTGTCGTTCAATCCCAGCGTACCGAGATCGAGCGTGCCTTCGCCGGTCTTCGAGCCGATGCCGTTCTTGAAGAACCACTCGACACCGTAGGCCAGGTTGTCGGTGAGCGTGACTTCGGCGATCGTGACTTCGATCAGCACCTGCATCGGAGCGACATCGAGTTGCTTCAGCGCCGTCAGAATCTGTCGGTACTCACTGCCGCGCGCCAGAATCAGCAGCGCATTGTTCGCTTCGTCGGCGATGATCTGCACGCGCTGGTTCTGGTTGAAGCGAATGCCGCTGCCCGAAGGTGACCCGGGGGGCGGTGTTGCAGCGGGCGGCTGATTGACCGGCAGCGCGGTCGGGTCGACAACATCCGGCGATGTATTGGTAACGGGGCTTGCACCGACGGTCGGGATATCCGAGCCTACCGTGGTGGGCGTCGAGCCGGGCGCCAGTGAGACAGGCTCACGTTGTTCGTCGGCACCTTCGAAAAGGCCCGACAACACCTCGGCCATGTCGGTGGCCTTGCCGTTCTGTACCCGGTAGATGAACAGCCGCGGACTGGCGTCGCCGGTATTGCGGTCGAGTCGATTCACCCATTCGCGCACGCGCGCCAGGTATTCCGCCCGCGGTGTTACCACCATCAGGCCGTTGAGCCGTTCGACGACGATGAAGCGCACCAGGCCGGCCATCAACCCCTGCTTGGGATCGGCGAGCAGTGCGTCGAGGTCGGCGGCCAGTGTCTTGGCATCGACGAAATCCGGGGTGAACAACGCGACCGACATCCCCGACATGCGGTCTACATCGAACACGTTGACCGTTTCGAGCAGGCGCTCCATGTCGGCGGCCGTACCGGCGAGGATCAGCATGTTGCGCGCTGTGTCGACGCGCAGCAGTTGATTGTTGCCGGTCACGAAGGGGTTGAGTATCTGCGCCATCTCTTCGGCCGCGACGTAGCGCAACGGCACGACGCGCACGCTGTAACCGGTCGGCAGGGCAAGGCCGGAGTCGCCCAGTTGCGGCGAGCGCACCTCGGCGAAGGCGTTGGCCAGCGGCACGACGCGGAATGCGCCGTCGACCTGGATCAGCGCCGCATTGTTCATGCGCAGCAGCATCTCCAGTGTCGGGATCAGATCGTCGCGATGCAGCGCGCGTGTGGTCTGCATCGACACCGTGCCCTGGATTGTCGGGTCGACCGTGTAGTTCACCTCGAGCATGTCGCCGAGGATGACCTTGATCACCTCCAGCAGGTTGGCGTTCTGGAAATTGAGTTTGACGTCGCCGTCTTGCTGCGGGCGTGCATCGGCAACCTTCGGCGCAGGTTTGATCAAAACGTCGCTACCGGGCTTGTAGAACGCCGGATCGGGCGGCAGTGGCTCGGTTGGCTGCTGTGTTTGTTTGGCGTCGACCGGCGGCACGTTGTCGGATGTCTTGATCGCCGTCGATGAACCGCCCAGCGTGTCGGCCCATGCCGGCGAACGGTTCGAGAAACGGTCATACGCGCAGCCGTTGAGTGCCATGCTCAGGCCGGTGGCGAGTACGAGATAGAACAGCCTGCTCGTGGCAGGGTGTCGAGTCGATCTGATGTTGTGCTGAGTCATGGTTGAATAAACGCCATGTACAATTTTCAAGGTGTTCGGGAAACCGCCGGATTGCGCACCAGAGGCTTTTGCTGGGTATCGCGCGACGGCATGCGTCGACGTGTCGGGCGGTTCGCGCCGGCGATCGGCGTCGGGCGCGCAGCGTCGAAGTTATAGACGAGCAGCGTCTTATGTTGACCGTCGGCGACCAGAGTCAGGCGGTCGTTGGCAATGGACTCGATCTGCCAGCCGGCGATCCGGTCGCCACTGCGCAGCACCGTGGTGTTGCCGGCGATATCCTCGATCAAAGCGATGTATTGATCGCCATCCTGGATTACGGCGGTCAGTCGCTTGCCTTCGATCTCGCCTGTCGTCTCTGCGTCGGCATCGCTTTCGATAACCTCGGCGACCTCGGTGCCGGCCTCGTTGATCGGACGTCGCCCGGCCACGAACAGCGGACGGTCGACGATCTCGTCAAACGCCGAGATATTGATCACGTTGTCGGGCTGCACGGCGATCGGCGCGATGGGCTGCGTGTCGACGTCGTCGGGCTCGGCCGGCAGCGGCGAGGTATGCCGCAGTTCGACGGCGCCCCACGTCAGGGCGATGGCGTATCCGGCCACCAGCAACAGTAACTTGCGATCAGCCATTGCGCGCTCCGCTGCCGCGTGCGTCGTCGGGTTCGCGCAGACCGTACAAGGTCAGTTGTACATCGAGCAGATCCTGGATCGCGTTGCGCCGCCGGTTGGTGCGCACGTTGATGCGCATATCGTCGACGAACAAATAGGGTTTGCTCGTTTCGAGCGTATGCAGCAGATTGCGCAGCCCCGGTGTATCCGATTGCAGGCGCGCCTCGACCGACACCCGTTCAAGCGGGCCCAGCGCACGCGGGTTCTGTACACGCAGGCTCAATACGCGCACGCCTTTGGCGGCGGCTGCATCCTGCAACAGCCGTTGCAGATTGGCGGCGGCCAATGCCTGGTTGTTGCCGCTGATCAGATAGGGTTTGAGCGGCTGTGCCTGCTGCAGGCGCTCATCAGCGGCCTCGAGATCGGCCTGCTGACCGATCAGCCGGCGATAACGGGTAATGTCATCCTGCATGCCCTCGATGTCTTCGCTGCCGGTGCTGTATACATCGACCAGCGGCACCAGCACATAGTTGGCGAACAGAATCAGCGGGATCAGCAGGATCGCCAGCGCCGTCAATCGTCCGCGAATGCCTTCGGGAAACATCAGCTACCGCCTCCGTCTGCGCGAGTTTCAATCTCGGCGCTGATGTTGAAGCGATTGCCTTCTTCGTTGCGGTTCTGGGTGATGGCGGCATCGAAGCGCACGTTTTCCAGGATCGGCGTGGCTTCGAGTACCTCGATCAACTCGGCCGGTGACGGCGAGATGCCGGAGAGCGAGATCTCTCGTTCATTCAGTTCGAAGCGTTGCAACCAGGTGCCGTCATCGAGGCGTTTCGACAAGGTGTTGAGCAGCTCCAGCGGCGAAGCGGCCGTCTGGCGATGGTTTTGCAGCCATTCCGCATGGGTGCGGGTGCGCTCGATCTTCTCGCGCAGCGCGCCGACCTGGGCTGCACGCGCGCGCTCTTGCGCCAGCGCGTCTTCGAGTTCCTGTTGTGCCGACTGCCGGTTGTGCAGGTGCAGGGCGAGCACCGCACCGCACAACACGATCAGGCCGATGCCGGCGATCGGCAGCCAGCGTTGGCTTGCCGACGGCAATTCGGCCACGCGCCACGACAGGGTCAATGTCTCGTCGGCGTTCGG